>Ga0247839_1000272_pt1 | contig 91281 bp, 83 predicted proteins | sample LaCruzMarch2015__6_FD_192405 | JGI IMG/M metagenome (GOLD analysis project Ga0247839, IMG submission 192405) | Freshwater microbial communities from meromictic Lake La Cruz, Castile-La Mancha, Spain - LaCruzMarch2015_16m | ecosystem: Environmental > Aquatic > Freshwater > Lake | place: Spain...
GCACAGGATCAACACACGAACCCCTATCCACTAACCACTAACCACTAACCACTTCCCCCCCCCCCACAACGTCAGGAGAAAGAAATGGCTGAAGTATCAGGTATCGCGCTGGGCATGATCGAGACCCGTGGGTTGGTTCCCGCCATCGAGGCGGCGGACGCCATGACCAAGGCCGCGGAGGTCCGTCTCATCGGTCGGCAGTTCGTCGGCGGCGGCTATGTCACCGTACTGGTGCGCGGGGAGACCGGCGCCGTCAACGCCGCCGTGCGCGCCGGGGCAGACGCCTGCGAGCGGGTCGGCGACGGCCTGGTGGCCGCTCACATCATCGCCCGCGTCCACAGCGAGGTGGAGCACATCCTGCCCAAGGCCCCCGAGGCTTGATATGTCCCGGTTGCCTGACGGGCCGATGGGCGGCGGTTCATCCCGCCGCCGGGATCTAGGCGGACTCTGACGCACACTGATCGAGGAAGCACATGGCTGACGTGACTGGAATTGCCCTGGGGATGATCGAGACCCGTGGACTGGTGCCCGCCATCGAGGCGGCGGATGCCATGACCAAGGCCGCGGAGGTGCGGTTGATCGGCCGCGAGTTCGTCGGCGGCGGCTACGTGACCGTGCTGGTGCGCGGGGAGACCGGCGCCGTGAATGCCGCGGTGCGGGCCGGCGCGGACGCCTGCGAGCGGGTGGGCGACGGCCTGGTGGCCGCCCACATCATCGCCCGCGTGCATGGCGAGGTGGAAGGCATCCTGCCCAAATCGCCGCGCGCCGGCGGCAGCGGTCGCGATGGCGACATCGCGCCGGCCCGCAGCTAAGGCCCGGCGCCATGCTGGCAAACCCGCGCGTGGTCGGCTACCTGAACCAGGCTCTGGGGCATGAGCTGAGTGCCGTCCAGCACTATCTCACCCAAGCCTGTCTGTGCGACCTGTGGGGGCTGCCGGAGGCGGCCGCGGGGCTGCGCCGCGAGGCGGACGAGGAGCGTGAACACGTCGAACGGATCATCGGGCGACTGCTGCTCCTGGGGCTGACCCCTCAGGCCACCCAGGTGGCCCCGGCGCGGCCGGGCCGCGACCGCGGCGAGATGCTCCGTTCTAGTCACGCGCTGGAGACGGCCGCGGTGCGCCTCTATGCCGACGCTGAGGCGGCTTGTGTGCGCCTGCGTGATGACGCGACGGCGCACTTGTTCGCCGACCTGCGGCGGGACGAGGAGCGCCACCTGGCGACGCTGAACCGGATTCTAGCGGCACCCCGGCCGCCACCGGCCTGAGGCGGCCAGCGTCCATGACCCCGAATGAATGTAGAGGAGAGACCTGCGATGACCGAGACTGAACCGGATCTGGCGCCGGGCTGGCAGGCCCAGCAACGCCCGCCGCTGCTGACCCGGCGGTTTGAATTCGGGTCCTATAGCGAGACTCGGGCCTGGCTCGACACCCTGGCCGCCTGGTCCGAGCGCAGCGGCGTCTATCCGGATCTGAATTTCGGCCGGACCTACGTCAACGTCACCCTTGGCGCCCAGGGGCCCGCCCTGCAACCGGAGGATCTGCGGTTGGCGGCGGAGGTGACGGCCCTCGCCGCCCCCTCCCCGGTCGGGGCTTGAAACCGCAATCCCCGTCGCTGCGCACAGGGACCACGAACGAGGTACCGCGATCATGATCACACCGGACGAACCACAGCCTGCGGCGCCGACCGACGCGTCGGTCGCGCCGCCGATCCCGGCGATCACCAAGCCGACCAAGGCCGCCGCCCGCCCCAAGGCACCGCCGCTTTCGGCGCCGTCCCCACGGCTGCCGGACCTCAACGACCCCGCCCGACCGCTGCATCCGCGGCGCATCTGGCCTGACTGAAGCCTGCGACGGCGTACGGCGAGGCGAGCATGGCAATTCAACTGGCCGAGTATCAGGACGTCCTGGACGAGCTGGGCGAACATGCCGGCGCGGTCCTGGAGGGCGCCTGGCACGAGGCCGCCCGCGTCTTTTCCCCGCGCGGACTGGACGCCTATATCCGCGGCGCAGCGGGGCTCAAGGCGCTGGGCCGCGGCACCGATCTGGTCGTTTCGTTCATCGAAGGCGCACCCCTGGTGGCCCGCGAGATCGGGGAGCAGGCCGTGGCGGAACTGCTCTCCGCGGCCATCAAGATGTACTCCAAGACCAGTGCCGGGGTGCTGGCGCTGGTGTTCTCCACCGCCCCGACCGCGGCGGCCCGACTGGGAGAACTCGAGCTCTTCAAGGGGTATCTGAGCCTGCTGGACCAGTTACTGGCCCAGGCCCCGCGCGCGATGCGTCCGCTGCTGGAAAACCTGGACGTCCTGTTCGGCCACCTGACCCTGGGGGGTCTGCGCCGCTGGGCACTCTGGGGGATCTCCGCCCATCGCCATGACTTTGCCGCTCAGGCCCGGTATTTCGCCTTGCAGAGCGACGACGCCCTGGCGGTGATGAGAAAAGAGCAGCGCGGCGTGCTCTTCGTCGACGTGCAGCGTCGGCTGGTCCTGTACCTGCGCTCGCTCTGGGCGCGGGATTTCTTTCTGCGCCCCACCTCCGGCGACTACGAGACCCGCGAGGGCTATCAGCCCTACATCGAGCAGTCGTTCATCCACCTCCCGGATGCTTTTGACGACCTGACCCTGCCCACCGGCGAGCGGATCGCGGGTTTGACCATCTACCGCGCCGCCGCGGCCCATGCCGCCGCCCATCAGGTCTGGTCCCGCCGCGATCCGGGAGCCGCCGCGCGCAGTGCGTTGGAGCGGGCGTTGATCGGGGCCTTCGAGGACGCCCGGGTGGAGGCCCTGGCCGTGCGCGCCTTCCCTGGGCTGCGGCTGATCTGGCAGCCCCTGCTGTGCATCGATGCGAACCCCGGCGACGGCTGGGGCGGCTTGCTGGACCGCATCGCCCGCGCCCTGCCGGATCCGGATTATCGGGACACCCATCCACTGGTGGGGCAGGCGCGCGCCGCGTTCAGCGCCGCCGCCGGGCGCCTGGAGGAAACGGACCTGGCCCAGGCATTGGGGCTCGCGCTGGCCGAATCGGCCCAGGGCCTGGAACTGCCGTTCAATCCCCGCACCGATCAGCCGTCCTGCCCCTACCGGGACGACAACCGCCATCTGTGGGCGGACCCGGACGAGACGCAGGATCACGTACTGCTGCCCGGCCAGTCCCGGCAGGTGCGCAAGTACGTCAGTCTGATGGAAATGCTCAACACCCTGGACGTGGAGACGGCCGGCGACGATGCCGAGGAGATCTGGGTGCTCGCCAGCGAGCTGTTCGACGATGACGGCCTGAGCTTCAACGAACGCGAGGGTAAGGAGCCGATCTCCTCTCCTTTTCACTATCACGAGTGGGACTACCAGACCCAACTGGAGCGGCCGAACTGGGCCACCTTGCTCGAAAAGCGGCCCAAACGGGGCGATCCGGCCCGGATCGACGCGGTGGTGGAGCAGCACCAGCCCTTGATTCGGCGCCTGAAATTTCTGATCGAGGCGGTCCAGCCCCAGGGCGTGATCCGCCAGCGCCGGGTGGAGGACGGCGACGAGATCGATCTCAACGCGGCGATCCGCGCCCTGGTGGACATCCGCCTGGGCGTGCCGCCGGACACCCGCATCGGCATCCGCACGCGCCTGCAGGTGCGGGACCTGTCGGTGCTGCTCCTGATCGACCTGTCGGAATCCACCAACGATCCGGTCCGCGAGTCGGCGGACGAGCGTACCGTGCTCGACCTGGCGCGCGAGGCCGCGGCCCTGCTGGCCGACGCCCTGGGCAAGATCGGCGACCCCTTCGCCATCCATGGCTTCGATTCCAACGGACGGCATGACGTGGAGTATTTCCGCTTCAAGGACTTCGATGCGCCCTATGACGACACGGCGCGGGCGCGTCTGGCCGGCATGACCGGCCAATTGTCGACCCGCATGGGCACGGCGCTGCGCCACGCGGGCGCGCTGTTGGCGCGTCGGCCGAGCCACCAGCGGCTGCTCCTGGTGCTCACCGACGGCGAGCCCGCCGACAACGACGTGCGCGACCCGCAATACCTGCGTCAGGACGCCCGCAAGGCGGTGGAGGAGCTGCACCGGCGCGGCATCCAGACCTTCTGCGTCAGCCTGGACCCGGCCGCGGATGACTATGTCTCGCGCATCTTCGGCGCCCGCAATTACATGGTGCTCGACCAGGTCGCGCGGCTGCCCGAAAAGCTTCCCGCCCTGTACTTGAGCCTGACGCGGTGATCAAGAAATCCATCAGGGAATGCCATGCGCACCAATGTCGTTGTCGTAATCGAGGATAGCGGAGGTCCGTCTGCAACTGGAGGCCGAGGCTTTAGGTGATTTCCGGGAAAACATCTACCGCCGTGTAGGGGCGAATTCATTCGCCCCTACAACCCAACAGGCTTTCTGCGCATGCGCAGTCGGGATGCCTATTAACGGAAATCGCCTTAGGGGCGACTAAAGTCGCCCCTACACGTTGGTACATCGTTTCCCGGAAATCACCTTAGCCGGTGGCGGGTCCCGACATAGCAAAAAGAAATCAGTTTAGCCTGCACGCCGGACCGGCTAAAGCCTCGGCCTCCAATGGCCGGAACGACGATCAAGGCGGAGAACGACAATGGAAACGATGATGTTCGTGTTTAACCTGTTCTTGATTCGCTTCTAGCCACCCGGTGGGATGTCAAGCCAATGCCATTCGAACCAGTTGTCTTCTTCTTCGTATTGGGTGCGGCAGCCGGTTTGCTGCGTTCGGATCTCAAGATCCCGAGCAGTATCTACGAATTCCTGTCCATCTACCTGCTGCTGGCCATCGGGCTCAAGGGGGGCGTGAAGCTGGCCGAGTACCCGCTCGGCGAGATCGCCCTGGTCAGCCTGGTGGTCATGGCGGCGGCGGCCACCATCCCGCTTATCGCCTTTCCCGCGCTGCGCGCATTGGGCGGCCTGTCGCGCGCCGACGCCGGCTCAATCGCCGGGCACTACGGTTCGGTCAGCGTGGTGACCTTCTCGGTCGCCGTGGCCTTTCTCAGCAAGCGCGCCATCCCTTACGAGGGCTATCTGATCGTCTTCCTGGTGCTGCTGGAGATGCCGGCCCTGATCATCGGCGTGATCCTGGCGAAGTACGGCAGCGGCGGGGTGCGCTGGGGCAAGATGCTGCACGAGGTCTTCTTCGGCAAGAGCATCCTGCTGCTGACCGGGGGTCTGATCATCGGCCTGATCGCCGGGCCGGAGGGGATCAAGCCCCTGGATGCCCTGTTCTTCGACCTGTTCAAGGGCATGCTGGCGCTGTTCCTGCTGGAGATGGGGCTGGTCGCCTCCACCCGCATCGCTGAACTCAAGAACTACGGCGCCTTCCTGCTGGCATTCGCCGTGGTCATGCCGCTGGTGGCCGCCGTCATCGGCGCCTTGACCGGCACGCTGCTCGGTCTGTCCGTGGGCGGCACGCTGTTGCTTGCCACCCTGTACGCCAGCGCCTCCTACATCGCCGCGCCCGCTGCCATGCGCATCGCGGTACCGGAGGCCAATCCGGCCCTGTCCATTGGCGCCGCCCTGGGTGTGACCTTTCCATTCAACATCTTTTTTGGCCTGCCGATCTATTATTGGCTGGCCGAGTTTTTCCATGGCCTGGGAGCATCAGCAACATGACAGCCCAACCAAAAACACTGCTGACCATCATTACCGAAGGGGTACTGGAGAACAGCCTGGTCGATGACTTCAAGCGGCTCGGTGTCATCGGCTACACCATTTCCGAGGCCCGCGGCCTCGGCACCCACGGACTGCGCACCGGCAACTGGCGCAAGGACGGGAACATCCGGGTCGATATCGTCGCCGACAGCGATCAGTGCGCGCGCATCGTCGACCAACTCCGGGCGGACTATGACCGCGATTATGGTCTGCTCATGTATAGCTGCCCAGTTGATCTGCACGGGTGAGTCCGGATGAAGATTCTGAATGAAATCCGCTTCGATAATCTGCGCGGCGACCTCTTCGGCGGGGTCACCGCCGCGGTCATCGCTCTGCCCATGGCGCTGGCCTTCGGTGTCGCCTCCGGCGCCGGCCCGGAGGCGGGGCTCTACGGCGCGGTGCTGATCGGGCTCTTTGCCGCGCTCTTCGGCGGCACCCCGACCCTGATCTCCGAACCGACCGGACCCATGACCGTCGTCTTTACCGCGGTGGTCACCAACCTGGTAGCCGCCGACCCCGAGCAGGGTCTGGCCATGGCCTTCACGGTGGTCATGCTGGCGGGCCTGTTTCAGATCGCCTTCGGCGCCATGAAGCTGGGGCGCTACATCACGATGATGCCCTACATCGTCATCTCGGGCTTCATGTCCGGGATCGGCTTCATCCTGATCATTCTGCAACTGCCGGGCCTGCTCGGGCATGCCGCACCGGGCGGCGGCGTCCCGGCTGCCCTGCTAGCCCTGCCGGATCTGGTCCGCGCCATCGACCCGCAGGAAGCCGTCCTCGGCGGTCTCACGCTCGCCATCCTCTTCCTGCTGCCGCGTCAGGTGAAGCGCTACCTGCCTCCGCAACTGCTGGCCCTGGTCGCGGGCACCCTGCTCGCGGTGCTGTGGCTGGGCGACCAGGACATCCGGCGCATCGGGGCTATCCCCAGCGGACTGCCGTCGCTGCACCTGCCGGTGTTCACCCTGGCGCAATGGCAGACCATCGTGGTCGATGCCGCGGTGCTCGGCCTGCTCGGCTGCGTCGACGCACTGCTGACCGCGGTGATCGCCGGCAGCCTGACCCGCAAACCGGTGGCGGCGGACAAGGAATTGATGGGTCAGGGCATCGGCAACCTGGTCTCCGGGCTCTTCGGCGGCCTGCCCGGCGCCGGCGCGACCATGGGCACCGTGGTCAACATCCAGGCCGGCGGACGCACCGCGCTCTCGGGCCTGACCCGCGCCGCCATCCTCGCCGTGGTGGTGATCTGGGCCAGCGGACTCACCGCCCAGATCCCGCTGGCCGTCCTGGCCGGCATCGCCGTCAAGGTCGGCATCGACATCATCGACTGGCGTTTCCTCAGCCGCGCCCATCGGGTGTCGATCAAGGGCGCCGCCATCATGTACGGCGTCATCGCTCTGACTGTTTTCGTCGACCTGATCGCCGCGGTCGGCATCGGTCTCTTTGTCGCCAATATGCTGACCATCCGGCGCCTGGCGGATACTCAGGCCGAGTCCGTCTGCACCCTGCCGGCCCGGCGCAAGGCCGATGAGGCCCCTTGTGCCGGTCTCACCTGCGAGGAGCGCTCACTGCTGGCCCAGGGCCGCGGCCGTCTCAAGCTCCTGTATCTGAGCGGCCCCCTGATCTTCGGTGCCGCCGTCGCCATCGACCGGCAGGCGACCAAGCTCGTCGGTGCGCAGGCGGTGGTAATCGACCTCCGCCAAGTGCCGCACCTGGGCGTGACCACCGCCGTGGCGATCGAGTCGACGGTGCGCGACGCGCTCGCCCAGGGCGCCCAGGTCTACCTCGCCGTCGGCCATGGCCAACCCAGGCAGCGGCTCGAACACCTGGGCCTGGGCAAGGTTCTGCCCGCGGAGCGCTGGGTGCCGGAACGGGAGGCCGCACTCGGGCAGGCTCTGGCGCAGCTTGGGCCGCGCAAAGGGGGGGAGGCGGTTGCCGCCTGACGGGTCGGTGAGGGGCTACAATGTACAGACCTCCTGTCCACCGCTCCCCGGGCGACGCCATGATCGAAACCACGTACAGCCAGGCGCGAGCAACTGAAAGATCCTGCGCATCAAGGGCGTGCTGATCCTGCGGCGCAGCGCCACCAAGGACTATCTGGATTTCGTCGCGTTGGCGGATGCGTTGGGCGATGCCGCGGTGGCCGCCGCAATGCTGCCCTTCAATCGGCTCTATCGGCAGGACATTACGCTTGGCTTCACAGCAAGGCGTCGAGCCCTTTGCGATCGAGAAGATTCAAGAGTTTCAGCGATGGACCACTGGGCTGCTTGGCGCCGATCTCCCATTGCCGAACCGTTGATGCGCTCGTGTTCAATACCGAGGCGAGGACGGACTGGCTCAACTGGTAGCGGTCGCGCAGGGCACGAATCCGCTCGCTGGTATAGGGTGGTATGGGCGCGAGACAGAGGGCGTCGAAGTGGCGCATCCGCCGCATGTCGATAAATCCTGCGCGCTGCAGGTCTTGGGCAGTCTCATGGACTGCTTCAAGGAGACGGCTCGACTCATGGCTCGACTTAGTATTGGTTGTCATCGCAAATCTCGTCCAACGCATGGCTCGCTACATGGGCATCGAGCTGTCTCGCGTCGAGTCTCAATAGGTCATAGGCCAAGGCTTGAAGGGCCTCGAACTCTCGCTCGCTGATATTGGCACGATCGTTCTTTTGAAATCCGAACAGGAAGAACCAGCGATCACGCTGGTTGGTGGCGAGGAGGGTCCGGGTACTGCCGCGCTTGCCGCGGCCTGGCAAGGCGACCCGCTTCTTGACGACGCCGCCGCCAAGATCCGCCTCTACCAGTCCAGCCGCCATCTCCACGACCGCCGCGCAAAGCGCCTGATCCGTCAGTTCGGTCTTGCGCATCCAGCGGGAAAAATGGCGCGTCTTGAAGACCTTTCTCATGGTTGAAATGGTAACACCTAGAGTTACGGTTTACCTGTCTTGCGCGAGTCTTTTCGAGCCGGTGAGTCCCAGATTTGAGCTCAAACGATGCGGTTCCTTCGTCACCGCATCCTGCGGGCTCCAGGCCGTGGGCGGGGGGGAAGCACTCCCGTGCTGGTCACCTAATGTTCGGTCGGTGTCGTGCGCAGGGCGCGGATCGCCTCGGCGGAGAGCCCGGTCAGATCGGCAATGGCCGCGTCGTCCAGAGCGGTGCGCTCAAGGAGTGCCGCGGCCATTTCCCGGCGCGCCTGCGCAAGACCTTCCTTGTGCCCCTCCTTGTGGCCCTCCTTGTGGCCCTCCTTGCGTCCCTGTTCGAGGATCTCCGCGTTCCACTGTTCGACCCGTTGTTGCAGCATGACATGCACCTCTTGAAAATCATTGATGTCCGGCAGGCGGATGCCGGGACGCTTCTTCCGGATGAAGCTGCGGTAGATCCAACGCCCGAAGGCACGCTTGAGGCTATCCAGGGCGCCGCTGTCCAGGAGTGCCACCAACCGGGCGTAGACCGCAAGCCAGGTCGGCTCGTCGCGCGCTTTTTCCAACTGGAATAGCGCCGCCACCAGGTTGCGGACCTCGGCCGGATAGGCCGCGTCGCCCACGATCGCACCTTCGTCGAGCAGCAGGTAGGACCAGTGGGGGCAATAGTGTGCCAGCCCACCCGGGGCCGGGTCGATCAGTGCGGACAGCTCGGTCGGCGCCGTCCAGCGCAACTCGCCGTTGTAGAGCACCACCGGCAGTACCGGCGGGAGGGTCCCGGCCGCGGTTAGGGCCTTTTGCGCGATCAGGTCCTGGTACAGGAGCGAGACATAGCAGGCGATCCGCACCGCCATGAAGGGGTCCACGGTGCTCTGAAACTCGATAAGGATATAAACATAACACCAGCCGTCGGCCCAGCGGACGCGCCAGATGATGTCGTCTTCGCGGTCGCGGTAATCGTCGGTGACATAGCTGCCCTTGACCGTCTCCAGCGAGGCCAGGTCCAGGGACGCTACCCAGTCCTCGCGCACGAAGCCGGTCAGCAAGTCGCGAACCATCTCGGCGTGGGAGAAGAGTTGCTTATAGCTGTGGTCATGGTGGCGTCCGGCGGCCGAGGCGCGCCGTTTGCGGGGACCGCGGGGGTGGCGGGGTCGGGTCATGGCTGGCGTCGGTGGGTCAGAATGGGTGGCATGCGATCCGCGTCGGCATTGGTGCTGCGCATCTTCAAGCCGCATTGTACCTGTCCGGCGCAGAGACTCGTGGCCGCGCACCGGCGAACCCTGTCATCGACGCGTCACGGCGGCTGGCTATCCTTGGGACTTCGCACTTCGCACTTCGCAACGCCGCCGCGCCGAGGTTCCCATGACCAGCCAAGCATCGATCGCCGCAGTCCTGCTGCTGACCGCGTCGGGCCTGCTCATCAACCCGGTGTGCGCGGGACCGACCCTGGTCGGTTTCGCGTCGCTGCCGGCCGACAGCTTCATCACCGGCCCGACCTCAGGCCAATTCCTGAGCGCCGATCCCAACGGGCGCACCGCGCCGTTTGTCGATCGGCAACCGGTGCAGGGCTTCTCGGCGCTCCTGGCGGCCGGTGACGGCGGCTTTCTCGGGTTATCGGACAATGGCTTCGGGGCGCAGACCGACTCTGCCGATGCGCTGCTCTTCGTCCATGCGCTGCAGCTCGACTTCCGTACCGAGAGCGGCGGCAACGGTACAGTCAGGGTCACCAGCAGCACGCCGCTGTCCGACCCGAACCGGCTGATCGGTTTTCCGATCGTCGCCGAGCGCACGCACTATCCCAACGGCAGCGGCGACATCCCGGTGGCCCCGGCCATCGCCGCCGGCCGGTTGCTGACCGGTGCCGATCTGGACCGGGAATCCTTTCGCCGCGATGCCGAGGGCAACTTCTGGTTCGGCGACGAATTCGGTCCATTCCTGGTTCACACCAATGCAGGCTTCGAGATCATCGGCCCCGCGATCCCGACCCCTGGCGTGCAGGCCCCGCAAAATCCGTTCCTCGGCACCGGCGCGCCAAACCTGCCGACCAGCCGCGGCTTCGAGGGCATGGCGATGAGCCCGGACGGCTGGACCCTGTACCCCATGCTCGAAGGCACCGTCGACGGCGACCCGGCCGGTACGCTGCGAATCCTCAAGTTCGACATTCGCAGCCGCGCCTACAGCGACGCGCGCTGGCTCTATCCACTCGATCCACCCGGGGTTGCGATCGGCGACTTCACCCAGCTCAACGACACCCAGTTCCTCGTCATCGAGCGCGATAAAGACCAAGGCGCCGCGGCCCGACACAAAAAGGTCTATCTGATCGATCTGACCGACCTTGACGCGAATGGACGGCTACGCAAGACCGAACTGGTCGACCTGCTCGCGATCGCGGACCCGTTCGATCTGAACCGCGATGGTGGTTCGACCTTTCGCTTCCCGTTCGTCACCATCGAGAGCGTGCTGCCGATCGATGCGCATACCCTGTTGATCGCCAACGACAACAACTATCCGTTCAGCATCGGCCGCGGGCCCGACATCGACCACAACGAGTTCATCCTGGTGCGCATCGACCAGCCACTCAAGCTCCCGGTGCCGCTGCCGCCGACCTAGGCCCGGCTCCTGCCGGGCTGGAATGGTCAGCCGGTGGCCGACGGCGGACGCCTCCACTGCCTGGCCGGCGCGCCGCATCATGACGATGGTCGTGACGCCCCAGGGGTCGGCATCAACTGCCTGATCTCCGGCGGATGCCAACGCCGCTGCCGAAGCCGCCGTTGGATCCGCTGACGGTAGTCGCCCGGCGCCAATACCCGGGGGGTGCGATGACGGGTGTGATTACAGAAGGCGCACGCGGCGACGATGTTGTCAGCCGAATCGGGACCGCCGTCCTGTCTGGGCAGCAGGTGCTCGGCCGTGCATCGCAGGCGCTCCGCGGCCCCGGGCGTGAGCCCGTGCCGAGCAGCGAAGTCGGCAGGGTTCTCGTTCCACATCGGTGCGCCGCAGTAGTAGCAGCGGCCGTCTTGACGTTCAAACGCCGCGGAGCGGCGGGTCTTGAGGGTAGTCTTGGACACAGGCTTCAGTCCTTGATATCCCGCTTGCCTCGTGTGCGAAGCCGGGACAAAAGCCCATCTGCCGTAACGGCTTATCTGGGAATGCCAGCCGAGGTATCTCATGACTGGCGGGCACAGCGCCGCATAATCGCGGACACTGCGGGAGGGGACGGGTTACCGGGCAGGGCGGGCCAGATCATCATCGGGACGATCCTGTTCGGTGCTCCGCTGCGTCGAAACTTTGCCGTTGGCGGCGCGCAAAGTCAAGCCCTTGGTTTCGGCTTTTCGGCTGGTGTCGGGTGTTCGTCTGATGATGCACTTGGCCCGTCACACCCCGCCGGATTAGGTCGTTGAGGCCCAGCCGATGCGGGGGAGCGGATAGGGCAAGGAAGAAATGAGGCGCCGTTCGCCGCGCTCTTGGGCGTGTCGGTGCGCACGCGGCAAGAAAGGGAGCAAAAGGGTGGCGCCAGCCGAGCGGCGCGGCCAAGACGCTGCTCAAGGTAGCCGAGCGGCAGAGGTGGCACAGCACCCCCAACGAGGTCGAAAATGCGATCATCAACTCGCCCTTCGCCGAGTCGCGTCGGCATTGGCAGATTGCAGAGGCGAAGCAGCCGGTGAAGGCGTTCGGTCGCCGCTCGGCTCACTACTTCTACCCTATCGAGGCCGGTCCCCTCTGGCACGAGCCAGTCCAGTCGGACCGGTGAGGCCGACGGCATGCAGACCCCGCCCTCGTTATCAGACCGGACTGAAGATCTCCCCCTGGTGGAGTCCTCCTGTAAGGCTCTTGTGGATGACCTGCCCTGGCTCCTGAAGGATGCGTACTGCGAGGACATCGCCGCGAGCTTCGCTTACGTCTTTGGCGCGCTGGCGCTCACCTGGTTCGTGTGGAAGCCCGCGGCCTACGCACTCGGGGGGTCATGGCAATGGCTGCGCCAGCGTCTCAGCGAGCCGAACCAGGGAGATCGGCGCCCGCCAGCCACGCCCGCCGTTTCCCAATGGCGCGCCATGCACCAGGACCAGTTGCAACGGCTGGAGCAGACCGACATCGGGCTGCGGCTCGACACCGGGCTCGCCAGCCCCGAGCCGGCTCGATCCATCGACCCGGATGACCGGCGGCTGATCGATCTGCGGGTCGATACCGGCGCACGACGCCGCTGAATGTTCCGCCGGCTGCTGCCCTTCAGGGCCGGCGCAGCCGCGCCCGGCGGGACCTTGCCGCAAGCCGTCGGCAGCGCCGGGCCGGGTGTCTTTGGGCTGATCGGCGAGCCCGGCACCGGCAAGAGCACGTCATTGCAACGCCTGGTCCGCCGCCTATCGCAGCGCGGGCAACGAGCCTTTGGCCGTCGCCGGTTGCTGCCGCTCTACGTGCATCTGGGTGAGTTGGGGCGGGACCTGCCGCCCGGCGTAGTCCCGACCGCGGCGGACATCCGCGCCTATGTGATCGAACAGGCCGCGAGCAGCGGGGATCAGCCGAGCGCGCAGATTGCCGCCGACCTCGACGCCTGGTTCGACTGGGGTCTCCGCGAGCGGCGCTGGCTGCTGTTGCTCGACGCCTTCGACGAGCTCCCGGCACTGCTGGAGCGCACCGCATCCGCCCGCACCGTCGTCGCCTATGCGAACGCGATCAACGCCTTCTCGCGGGACTGCCAGGGGTTGACCACGCTGGTCAGCACGCGCCCGCTGCCCGGCCTGGAGGAGGTCAACTGGACCCGCTGGCACCTGCAACCGCTGAACCTCCGGGAACAACGGCGGGTACTCTCGGCTTGGTTTCCGGGGCGCGCGACCGGCTGCCGACTGCTGCCGGCCTGGTTACCGCGATGCAGCGCCAGCCGGCAGGTACAGCGGGAGTTCGACGCCCAGGACGCCCTGCCCGCGACCGCGCTGACCAATCCGCTCTACCTGACCCTGATCGCCGCCTTTCGCGCCGATCCCGCCAACGGCGGCGCCTTGCCCCGATCGCTGCGCGCGGCCTTTGCGGGCTTTGTCCAACGCCGGCTGACCCGCGTCGCCGATCTGTACCCCGACGCACCGGACGCCGACACCCTGGAACGGGCGGCGGCGCGCCTGGCGCTGCGGATGCTCACCGATCAGGGCCGCCTTGTCGCCCACGACCAGGACAGCCTGACGGATGCGCTGCTCGACGCGGGGTGGGACCTGGACCTGGCGCCCACGGACGCCGAGCGTTGGCTCTACCAGGCCAAGCTCGTGCGCATCGCGGGCACCGGCACCGCGCGGCAGCGGCGCTTCGAGTTCCTGCATCGGCGGGTCTTGGAGCATTTCGCATTGCGGGCTGTGCTTGAGACCCTGCCTGACCTGCCGACGCAACCCACCGGCGACCCACGCGCGCCGGTCTCCCTGGCCGAGTTGATGGCTGCCGAACTCTGGTGCGACGTGGCGGTGGGCGTGCTGACCAGCCCGAACGGCCCGGGCCGTGACCGCTTCATCGCCGCGGTCCGGGCGCAACTGCAAACCCTCGCCGCCGGGCTCCCCGCCGACCTGGCCCTGGTCGGGCCAGACGGATCAACCCCCGCCGGTCTGCTGGACGCGCAGGAGCGCCGCCTCGCCGCGACCGACACGCCTGAGGTCCCGTTTGTCTGGCCCGCAGAAGTTCGCCAGATCCTCCGGGTGCTACAGCGGGCCGGCGAGATCGCCGGTGTCTCGGATGTCCCCACCGCCCTGGTCGCGGACCGGGTCCTGTTCGCTGCCTGGCTCTATGGCGGGGACCCCGACCGCGCCGAGGTCCTGGGCCTTGCCCGTGCCGGCAGCGACCTCGGCATGGCGGAACTGCTCGCCGCGGGCTTTCGGGCCGACAACTGGCTGTGCAGTTGTCGGTCCTTCGAGCAGACCATGCGCCTGCCCGTATTGCCGGAGGCATTGATCGCGCCGGTGCGCGAGGCGCTGGTCGCCCGTTGGCTGACGCAGACACTCGAGCCAGGGGGCCTGATGGCGATGCGGCGGAGACTGATTCGGCTCGATTCGAGCCATGGGCTGGTCAAGGCCCTTAGGCTCGTCCGATGTTTCGGGCGGATCGATACCTTTTGGTATCGGAGCGTACTATGGCTCATTTTGGTTGCTTGGGCGCTGTTCCACCTGCAGACGCACATGGGAAGCCGAGCGGAACTGTTTGATGCTCTGGGGGCTTTGGCCGTTGTCGCGGGATTAGCCTTCGGTCCATTGGTTCTCTACGGGACTCCAAGCGAAACAACGAACAACAAGACCAAAATAGACAGCTTTTACTGTGGGCTCAGCAATGCGGCCGACTGCGTTTGGCGGAAGTGGCTACTGCGCATCATCGTCGCGCGGGGGCTACACGTCCTCTGGTTCTTGGTCATGTTCCTGGTCATGCGCCACGGAATTTCGGGTTCGGGAGCCGCTGGCGAGCCGCCAATCCTGAGCCCGGTGCAGACGGGGGAGGCACTCCTGGTCCTAGGTGCCCCATGGCTTTGGGCCTTGCTCGGTCTGATTTGGGGCTTCTGTGCGCCGCTGGCGGCCATGTCAGGGCGCTTGATTGATCCCTGGAAATGGCCGCTGTTGCCGTTGCTACCCCTACTGCTTGCACCGCAATGGTTCAAAAGGAAGGCTAGAAAAGCGCGTGGCCGCAGGCGACGCGGATTGGAACCCAGATTCTTGATCTTGGTACGCGGCGGCATCGCCTACCTTGGCGTTCAAACCATCTTCGCGCCGTGGCTCCCATGGCTAAGGCGACCTGAGGGCACGGGTCCAGACTTTTCGTTTTGGTCCGACTGGGTATTGTTATCGACCGTCCTGGTCGGTATGACGCTGCTGGTCCTGGAGCTTCGCGCTCTGCTACCAGCCTTGCTGGCGTTCTTGTCATGGGGGCCGATCACCGCCGGGATGCTGCTCGACCTTGGCGCCCGGCGCTATGGAATCCAAGGCGAACGGGGCCGCCATCGCGCCTTGACCTGGGGGCTGAACAACCGGCGGTTGCAGGCGGACCAGGGCGCGGTTGCCCGCGTTGACGGCGCGATCCAAGCCATCGAGCGCGATGCCCGCCGCCGCGCGCACCAGCCCCGCCGCTGGTCGCCGCTGGCCTGGTGGCGGGCCGCCCGGTCCGAGCCTGATGCAGCCTGGCCGGAAGACGTTAAGACCTGGTATCGCCGCTATACCCGTCGCGGCAGCGGAGTCGCTTATCTTGACGGCGTGGTCCTGCACGACCTGATCCAGTTGCGCGACAGCCTACGCGCGCGCCTGGCCGCGGACGGCGCTTGAAGGGCCAGGTGCCGCACAAATGCCGGGCGCCTGGATGCCCGATGGACACACCAAGCATATAAAGCAGAGGGGCACATGGCAGGCCAGACCAGCGGCCAGGCGACGGGTAAGGAGATCGAGGGGCCTGGCCAGCCTGGTGCAGCGCCACGGGGCCAAGGACTACTGGGCATCGTTCATCCTGATGGGGAATTTATGAGCCCGGTCACTGGACATCCTGCCCGCGTTGCCCTGCCAACAGGCCATGCGCGCGCGCATCACCCGGCCGCCGCAGCCTCCATTCGCGTCAACCAGGCGTCGAAGCCGGAACACTCGGCGCGCATGGTCTGGATGCCGATGTCTCTTGCGATCGGCGGACCGTACAGGAGTTTGTGCCGCGCGTAGCCGGGGAAGATCCGGTCCAGGCGCGCCGTGGGGGCGGTGTTGGGTCCATCGTCGATGTCCTCGGGCGAGGCAAAGCCCCGCCGGATGTCGCTCAGGGCCGCCCGGGCCTGCGCGGTCCAGTCAGGATGCAGCGCGAACCGCTCGGTGTCGCTAAACAGCAGGGCCTCGAATTCATGCATCTGGACATAGGGGAAGACGGTCTGGGCAAGGTCCAATTGCGTGTCGATCTGCCCCCGGGCTGTCCAGGATATCGGCTTCGATCTGCGCCTTGGATCGGCCGGCCCGTCCGCCAAAGCGATAGAAATCGAGCAGGGTCGTGATGAGATCGAAGCGGCGGTATTCGTTGCGAATGTGGCGGGCGACCCGGAGCACCGTGACCCCGCCGCCGCCGGTTTGCCCCATGTCGCGCTTGAGCAAGGCCGGGTAGACCCAGGCACCGAAATCCACTAGATGGGTGACCAGGTTGTCCTTAACGAACTCGGCCTCGCACTGGCCTTCACAAATGACCAGCAGTCGCTTCATGGCCGCCCGCCGATGACGTTGCGCAGCCAGAGGTCGGCGAGCGTGGTCGCGTCGTCCTCCAGCCAGGACCGGTAGTCGTCCGGATCAAGCACGCGCAGCCTAGTGGCATCGCCCTCCAAGTCCGCCACGACGATGTCTTGCAGTCCAAAACAGTCCACCAGATAGGGCGATTGAGTACTCAGAATGACCTGACGGCGCCGGGACACCTCGCGCACCATCTGGGCCACCAGGCTGATGGCGGCGGGGTGCAGGCCAAGCTCCGGCTCGTCGATCAGGATCACATCCGGAAGCATCTCCGGCGGCAGATTCAACAAGACGATCAGGCAGAACAGCCGCAGTGAGCCATCGGAGGTGAGGTGGGCGCCGAAGGTCTTGTCCGCCCGGGCACCCCGCCAACGCAGTTGGACTCGACCGGCCACGGGCTCCAGCTCGAAGCCGCGAAAGTTGGTCAGGACGCGCGCAATCTGGCGCTCGATCAGATTGTAGCGTTTGAAATGCCGCTCGCGCAGATGCAGCAGTATCGGGGCAAGATTCCCGCCGTGGGCGCGCAGAGTGGCGACATCGGTCTGATCCCAGGGCGTCTTGATAGGCGCCTGAGCCGATGTGTCGTGGAACTGGTAGGTCCCGCAGCTTCGCAGCAAATGCACCAGGGTGCGTGCGGTACGCTGTTGCGTGCTGGGGTAGCCGGTCCCTTGGGCAACCTCGACGATCCGCGCCTCGGTGCCGCCGCCATCCAACTCGATCCAGTGAGCCTCGGTGCCGCGCCCATGCCGGGAGTAGCGAAAGGATTCCTGCACGAACATCAGACGGTCCCATGCCGGGGTGTGGGCTAAGGCAAAGCGGTACTCGTTCAGGCCCCGCCCGGAGTCGATGTCAATATGGGCGTCTATGCGGGGTGTCACTTTGGCGCCAAGGAACAGTTGGTCGTCGCCACCGCCCTGGCGCTCGACAAACTCCCCCAGATTCTGCGCCCGCAGCATCCAGCTCAGCAGTTCCACAAAGCGAATGACGTTGGACTTGCCGGCCCCGTTGGCACCGATGAGCACTGCCAGCGGCGGCAGTTCGATATCCAGATCGCGCAGGCTGCGAAACCCTTGCACCTTCAGGCGGGTGATGCGCGCCTGAATCGAGTCGACGCTTGGGGCGTCAGTGGTCATGATGGCAGCCTCCGTTGAACCAAGTGTCGACCCTGGGGGCCGGCGGCCTGCCCTGGGCCGACGGGGCGAGTCACGGCGAGCCGCACACCAAGTGCGCCACGCCTACGGCGTTGCGTGTCATTAATACCTCCGGGCTCCAACGCTCCCCGGCATCCACCCGCCGGTTCAGGCCTGCAGCGCGGCGTATTTCCGTGCCGTGGGGATGTTCCGGGGGCGAATAAATTCGCCCCTACAGGGAGTCTGCCGCATCGACGATGGCTTGGACGGCAACCTTTGGTGGTTACGATTACGGCGGCGGCAGCCAGTCGGCGGTGAGGACCCGCGCCCGGTCCCAGGGGCAGGTCCGCGGCAGATCGGCGATGCCCGTCTCCCGAGTCGCTGCCGCGAGCGCATCGTCCCAGGCGTCGGCCCACCAGTCGGGGTCGTTCAGGGAGTTCGCCAGGCTCGGTGTGTGACGCAGACGCCGCGCGATACCGTTGCGCTGGGTCCGAATAGTGACCTCCCAACTGACGCTGCGCCGCGCTGGTTGATATTGCCATTTGATGAGATGCGCGAGCAGAACGGCCATGCGGCTGGCGAGTTCCCGTTGTTCGCCCTTACCCACGTCCTCGATCTCCTCGGCGATGTGCTCGATGTCGAGTTGGTGCAGGTGTCCAGCCCGCAGCAGCCGGGCCTGTTCGTTGGCCCAGGCGATGATGTCCTGATCATAGCGCGCGGACTCCGGCATGGCGTCCTCCGGGTTGGCAAGCGAGCGTTGAATGGTTCGCGGTTCCTCATAGCTTGCCGCCAACGGGTCGCCGGTGCAAGACCGGCAGGGGCGGCATCGACGACCAGCATAGTATCGCCCTGACACGCCTTGGTTACAGCGCTGTTCCCTGGTCGGACGTGGCAGTTGCCCGTCCGTGAGGCTCTCCACGGCGGCGAGGTCGATATTTATGGTCGGGACGGGTCGCAAACCCCGTACCGCGGGGGATCATCGGCTACGACCTGCTGCTCTATTCCCGCCAGACTAGAAGGCGGCCTTGGGCTAACAGCGACTGGGCGCGTGAGTCCGCCCGATTTGTCGGGGCGAATAAATTCGCCCCTACAGGGAGCGGTTGAGCTGGGCGGGTTGTTTGCTCAGACGCTGATTCGACGCCGAATTGATCGCAACCCAAGCCCCCCAAAGGGCGCATCCGCCGGATACCGGGGTATACTGCGGCATCGCCGCGACTCCCGCGGCACAGTCCGGGGGCCTGTCGCCCCCAACCCGGTCCCCGCGTTTAGAGCACAGTGATGTCCAGTTCCGAGAGCTTCGAAGACCTCCTCAAACAACTCGACCAGTCTCGACCCGCCAAACAGGGCGAGCCGAAGGTGGGCGAGAGGGTGCGCGGCACCATCGTCTCCATCGGCGATGACTTTGCGTTCATCGACCTGGGCGGCAAGACCGAGGGGCGCATGGAGGTGTCGGTGTTGCGCAACCCCGAGGGCGAGCTCACCGCTGCGGTGGGTGATGCGGTCGAGGCGGCGGTCACCGGCAAGGACCCGGACAGCGGCTTTCTGCTGCTCGGCAGCCAGCATGGGCACAAGTATCACGGTCTGGAGGAAGTGCGGCAGGCGTATAGCCAGGGCCTGCCGGTCTCGGGTCAGGTGACCGGATCGATCAAGGGCGGGGTGGAGGTGCAGATCGCCGGGATGCGGGCGTTCTGCCCGGCCTCGCAGATCGACATCCGCTTCGTCGAGGATCTGTCGGAGTTCATCGGCCAGAAGCTCGACTTTCGCGTTACCAAGATCGAGGGCGGCCGACAGCCGAATCTGGTGGTCTCCCGCCGCGCCATTCTGGAAGAGGAGCAGCGGATTCGCGCCGAGCAAACCCGCGCCAACCTCAAAGAAGGTGCGATCCTGCCGGGCACGGTTACCACCCTCAAAGACTATGGCGCCTTCGTGGACATCGGCGGCATCGAGGGCATGATCCATATCAGCGAACTCGCCTTCGGCCACATCAAACACCCGAGCGAGGTGCTGCACCCAGGTCAGGCGGTCGAGGTCGCGGTGCTGCGCATCGAGCCCGCCACCGACGGCAAGGGCCGCCCGAAGATTGCCCTGTCGATCCGCGCTCTGTCGCGCGATCCCTGGGCGGATGCGGCCGAGAGCTTCCCGGTCGGCACCCGGGTGCGCGGCACGGTGAGCCGGCTGCAGCCCTTCGGCGCCTTCATCGAATTAACCGCCGGGGTGGATGGCCTGGTCCATATCAGCGAACTGGGCGCCGGACGGCGGGTCAATCACCCGAGCGAAGTGCTGACGATCGGCGACAGCGTCGAGGCGACGGTGCTCGGGGTGGACCTGGAGCGTAAGCGCATCAGCCTGACCCTGGATGCCGACAAGCAGACCGAGGGGGTCCCCGACGCGCGTCAATACGCCCCGCCGAAAGCCCAGGCCAAGGGTGGCGCCAAGCCGGCCGAACCGGCACCGGAAAAGACCATGGGCAGCTTCGGCGCGCTCTTGCAGGAGAGCCTGAACAAGCGGCGGTGAGTGTCGGCGCGGTGCGTCCATCGAACACGGGGAGTCGTCTCCATGTCTGCCTCCTTGTACGATCAAGACCTGTATTCCTGGGCGATGCAGACCGCCCGGCAGGTGCGCGAGCAGCGGTTCGCTGAGATCGACTGCGTGCATCTTGCCGAGGAGCTGGAGTCCATGGGCAAGACCGAACTGCGCGCGCTGGAGAGTCGGCTCGTCGTATTGTTGGCGCATCTGCTGAAATGGGAACATCAGCCGGGCAACAGGACCAAAAGTTGGCGGCGAACCTTGATCGAGCAACGCAAACGCATCAGCCGCCTGCTGGATGACAGCCCCAGTCTGAGGCCAAAGCTTCCCGAGCTGATCGCGGATGCCTATGACAGTGCGCTGCGCTGGGCAGCGGATGAGACCGGCATGGATGAGGGCGATTTTCCGCCTGCTTGTCGGTATTCGCTCGAACAGGTGATGGATACGGGATTTTATCCGGACACCGTCATCAGCTAAGTCCATTAGTGAACAGCTTTGGCATCCCCTAAAGGATTTGCATCGCATATTAGTGAACCGTTCCTTAGCCCGACAATCCTGGAAAACGCAGTTCTCACGCCAAGGCGCCAAGCACGCCAAGGTTATGTTGATTTAGGCGGCGCCGCGAGCGCCGCCAACAGCCCCCGCAGCAGGTCCAGCGGTGCCGGCGGACAGCCGGGGATCTTCACATCGACCGGAATGACGTTTTCGACCGCGCCGCAACTTGCGTAGGAGACGCCGAACTCGCCGCCGTCGCAGGCGCAGGTGCCGGCGGCGATGATGAGCTTCGGCACCGGGGTCGCCTGCCAGGTGCGGCGCAGCGCCGTTTCCATGTGGCGCGAGACCGGTCCGGTGATGAGCAGGGCATCGGCGTGGCGCGGGGAGGCAACGAAATGCAGGCCGAAGCGTTCGAGGTCGTAATAGGGATTACTCAGCGCATGGATTTCCAGCTCACAGCCGTTGCATGAGCCGACATCGACGTGACGAATGGACAGGCTGCGCCCTAGTCGGGCATGGACATGCCGCAGCACTTCCACACCGATCCGTTCGAGTTCCGCATCCTCGATGCCGGGTGCGGCCTCGGTGACGACGCCGATTCTCAGGGATTGCTTGAGTATGCGAATCATGGTCTACAGGTCCTGGCCCGAATAGGACCCATTGACCGATTTGTTGCAGACCGGAAAATCCGGGACGATATTCCCCAGGATCAGCCGTTCCAGTGCCGGCCAGGTGAACCAGCTCGGATCACGCGGAAAAAAGCGCGCGATGCGTCCGTCCGTACCGAACCGCACGAAGGTCAGGATCTCCCCGCGCCAGCCGTCCACCAGCCCGAGACCGACGGCACCGGACGCCGCCGTCGGCACGGGTGCGGTGAGTGCACCCGCCGGCAGGGTGGCCAGCAGCGCATCCAGCAGATCCAGGCTGCCGAGCACTTCGGTCATGCGCACCCGCACCCGCGCGGACACGTCGCCGTCGGTCTCCGACGTCGGCTTGACCTCCAGGGTATCGTAGGGCGGATAGGGGCAGTCGCGGCGCACGTCGAAGGGCAGGCCGCTCGCTTTGCCCACATAGCCGGTGCAGCCCAGCGACCGGGCATCCGCGGCCGACAGCCGCCCGGTGGTGATCAGGCGGTCGTCCAGCGAGGGGTGGTCGTCGATGATGTCGAACAGCGGCAGAACCGCCTTGCGCAGGGCGGCCTGATCATCACCCAGGGTGCGGGGCGCCGCGGGCGCCAGATCATAGGCGACACCGCCGGGGATGATGGCGTCCATCATCAGCCGATGCCCGAAGAGTTCGCGGCTGCGCCGTTGCCAGCGCTCGCGCAGCCGGCCACATTGCATCAGCGCGAAGGTGAAGGCGACATCATTGCAGATGGCGCCGAGGTCGCCCAAATGGTTGGCGATGCGCTCGCGCTCGGCCATGATCGCCCGCAGCCACAGCGCGCGCGGCGGCACCACGCAGCCGGCGGCGTGCTCCATGGCCTGGCAGGCGGCCCAGGCGTGCGCAACCGTGGAGTCGCCGGAGACCCGCCCGGCGAGGCGCGCGAGACCCGCCGGGTCGCGGCCGACGGCAATCTTCTCGATGCCCTTGTGGACATAGCCCAGCCGCTCCTCCAGCCGCAGCACCTCTTCGCCCATGGCGTGGAAGCGGAAGTGACCGGGCTCGATGATGCCTGCATGAACGGGGCCAACCGGGATCTCGTAGACCCCGCTGCCGTGAATGGTCGTGAACGGATAGTCCGCGTCGGCCGGGACCTGGCCGGCCACCTGGCCGGCCGCGGGGAAGTCCGCGCGCAGCGGAAACGCATCGGCCTTCCAGGCCTGATGGCGGGTCCAGCGCCGCGCGTCCGGATGGCCGGTAAAGACCACGCCGGTCAGGTCGTGGCAGTGCCGCTCCAGGCGGTCGACTCCAGGAAAGCGCGGCGTCTGGGAGGGCATCTTGGGTCGCTCCAGCGGGACCCGCGCCTCCAGCACTACATAGTCGCCCTCCTTCTCGAAACAGGCATACACCGCGATGCTGTCGGGCGGGCGGCTGCCGGCCGGCTCGCTCTGGTGCCGACGGCCGACCGGCCGGCCATCCTCCTCGCTGCCGGCCGGCCGGTAGTCGGCACCGCAATCGGCCCAGACCCCCGCGTGCCGCATCTCCAGGCCGGCCGCGACCTTGGCCGCGTTGCCCCAGTCTTCGGCATCCAGCACCAACCGGTGAGCCGGGGTCAGCAGCCGGGCGTGGCCGGAGTGCACCAGCAAGTGCTCGTCCTCCAGCCGCGTCAGGAATTCGGAGAGCCAGTCGAAGCGACTCATAAGCGACTCATAATGGACTCATACTGGACTCATACTGGACTCATAGAAGATGCGCGCCCGTGATCAACAAGGTCGCCCGGTCCAGCCAGTCGGCGAGGAAACCGGGGATCGCCAACCCCAGCCAGAGCACCAGACTCAGGTGCACCGCGACCGGGATCATGTTGGCTTCCACCGGCTGCTGACCCTCGGGCGGGACCCCGTAGACCATCGGGTGGATGTGCCGGAACAGTCCGGCAAAGGCGACCGCGAGCCCGGACAGCAGGGCCAACGTGAACCAGGGCGCGGATTTCATGGTCGCCGTCAGCAACAGAAACTCGCTCATGAAGACGCCAAAGGGCGGAAAGCCGGCGATGGCCGCCACGCCGATCAACAGCGACCAGCCCACCGCGGGCTGAGTGCGGATCAGGCCGCGAATCTGGTCGATCGACTGGGTGCCGGCGATATGTGCGGCATGACCGACGGTGATGAAGATCGCCGACTTGGTGAGCGAGTGCACCAGCATGTGCAGCAGGGCGCCGAAGGTCGCGAGCGGTCCGCCCAGTCCAAAGGCGAAGGTCATGAGCCCCATGTGCTCGATGGAGGAGTAGCTGAACATCCGTTTGATGTCGCGCTGCCGATGCAGGAAGAGCCCGGCGACCAGGAACGATACCAACCCGAAGCCCATCAGCAACTGGCCCGCCAGGTGCGGCGAGGCCGTCTCCGCGAGCGACCCGTCCACCAGCATCTTGAGCCGCACCACCGCGTACAGAGCGACATTGAGCAAGAGCCCGGACAGCACGGCCGACATCGGGGTCGGGCCTTCCGAGTGCGCATCGGGCAGCCATTGGTGCATGGGTACCAGACCGACCTTGGTCCCGTAACCGACCAGCAGAAAGACGAAGGCGAGCCGCATCACCGCCGGTTCCAGACCGTCGGCATTGGCGTACAAGGTGCTCCAGGTCAGGCCGGCGGCGGGGTCGGCGATCACCTGCTGGGCGGCGAAATAGGTCAGCACGGTTCCGAACAGGGCCAGCGCGATCCCCACGCCGCACAGGATGAAATACTTCCAGGCCGCTTCCACCGCCTCCGGGGTCCGATAGAGTGACACCAGCAGCACGGTGGCGAGGGTCGCGCCCTCGACCGCCACCCACATCACCCCCAGGTTATCGGTGGTGAGCGCCAGCAGCATGGTGAACATGAAGAGCTGGTACATGGAGTGGTAGGTGCGCATCCGGCGCGGGCCGATCCGGCCGATCTCCAGCACATAGCGCATATAGGGCCGGGAGAAGATGCTGGTCGTCACCCCGACGAAGGCGGTCAGCACCACCAGATAGACATTGAAGGCGTCGACCCGGAAGCCCAGACCGGCGCTCGGGCCGAACAGTTGCGCACCGAGCGTACCGGACACCTCGCCGGTCACCGCGACCGCGGCGCCGAGCCACAGGGCGCCACCCAGCGAGATCACCGAGACGCCCAGATTGAACCACCCGGCCACCACCGGCCGGCGCAGCAGCCCCAGCGCCAGGGCACCCAGCAGCGGGGTCAGCAGGACGAGCATCAGTGGGGTCACTGGCTGTCTCCCCCGGTCTCGCGCAGTCGGTTCAGCCGATCGACATCGAGCGAATCGATGCTGTCGCGCAGTTGCAGGAAGAAGACACCGAACAGCACCATGGCGACCAGCACGTCGAAGGCGACCCCCAGTTCGACCACCAACGGCATCCCATCGGTGGCCGACACGGCGGCCAGGAAGAGCCCGTTCTCCATCGACATGAAGCCGAGCACCTGGGCCACCGCCTGCGTCCGGAACACCATCATCAGCAGCCCGATCAGCACCACCGCCAGGCTGATGGCGATGATGTTGCGGGTGAAGGTCATCTCGGCATGGATCATCGGCAGCACCAGCCAATAACTGAAGATCACCAGCGCCACCGCGCCCATGGTCACCAGCGCCGGACTCTGCAGCGATTCGGTGTGACGCTCCAGTTCCAGCCGGCGGGTCAGGCGGTGCAGCATCCAGGGGATCAGCAGCGCCTTCAACGCCAGCGTCAGCGCGGCCGAGAAATACAGATGATGGACCTGCCCGGTCGCCGCCACCACCGCGGTCACGGCCGCCACCAGCGCGCCCTGCCAGGCGAAGGCATGGATCGCCGAGATCAGCCGGACCTGCGCCAGCAGCACGAAGGACAGGAACAGCACGATGGCCGCCAGCACCAGCAACAACTGCTGGAGGAGCGGCAGCAGGGTCAGATTCATGCGCCCACCTCCAGAATCACGTGGCTGAGTAAGCCGAGCAGCGACAGGAGCAGGGCCAGATTGAGAAAGGCCGGGGCGCGAAACAGCCGCATCTTGGCCAGCACCGTTTCCCCGACCGCCAGCGCCGCGGCGAGCACGGCGAGCTTGACCACCACCGCGGCCAACCCCAGACCCAGGGCGGCCGGGCTTAACCCCTGGCCGATCCCCCAGGGGAAAAAGACATTGACGATCAGGGTTCCGTACAACAGCAGCTTGAGTTGCGCGGCCAATTCCATCAGCGCCAGATGCCGGCCCGAATACTCGAGCAGCATGGCCTCATGGACCATGGTCAACTCCAGATGGGTCGTCGGATTGTCCACCGGAATCCGGCCGGTCTCGGCAATGGCGACCAGGACCAGACCGCCGAGGGCGAACAGATAGGACGGACGCAGCACGAAGCCGTCGCTCAGGTGGTGATCGATCACGCTGGAGAGGTTGGTGGAATGGGCGGTCATCGCGAGCGTGAAGACCGCCATCAGCATGGCCGGTTCGGCCAGGGCCCCGATCAGCATTTCGCGCGAGGCCCCCATGCCGCCGAAGGCCGTGCCCACGTCCATGCCCGCCAGGGCCAGAAAGACCCGCGCCAAGGCCAGCAGACCCACCAGCACGATGATGTCGGCGATGGCCGCGGTAGGCAGGTCCACCACCAACAGCGGCACGGTCGCCGCCGCCATCCAGGTGGCCGTGAAGACGATATAGGGCGCGGCGCGGAACAGCGGCGAGGTGGTATGGGCGACCCGCGCCTCCTTGGCCAGCAGCTTGTACAGATCCCGATAGGGCTGCAGCAGGGACGGGCCGCGGCGGTTCTGCAGGCGCGCCTTGACCTTGCGCAGCCAGCCCACCAGCAGCGGCGCAAGGGCGACGTACAGCAACGACTGGAAGACCGCGATCCCCCAACCGGACCCGGTCAGGAAATTACCCATGGCGCCACCCCGGACCGACGGTCGGTACGGACCGCTCGCGGCACCACGCGGACCCGGCGGCTTGAACGGACGCCGGTTGCGGTCGTACGCCGGACTCGCGGATCCGCGGGAACGCGCGTGTTGCGTTCATGTGATGATCCACAGCAGGCCCACCAGGGTCGCGAGCGTCCAGCCGAGATAGACCCGGACATTGCCCGATTGCAGCCGCACCACCCGGCGCGCCGAGGATTCGACCGCGCGGGCGATCGGCAGGTAGAGCAGCCCCCAGAAACGGTCGCGGATGCGCAGCCGATGGCGCGTGCTGCCGTCCTCCTGGGTGGTGACCGATTCCTCGATCTGGAACAGCAGCCCGAACACGCGTCGTATCGGCTGGGCGAAGGAGGTCGCGGTGTACTGCATCCGCGGCGACGGCGGCGCGAAGCCGCAGTCCCAGGCGTCGCCGCGGTGTACCCAGCGCACCGCCGCGCCCTTCGCCCACAGGTGGTTCAGTCCCCAGAAAGCGGTCAAGCCGATCCCGGCCAGCATCAGCACCACCAGCGGGCCGCTATAGCTCGCGGTCTGCGGCGAGACCGGGGTCAGCCACAGCCAGCCGTGGGCACCGGCCTGCGGCAGACCGTCGCCCAGCACCTGTCGCGGCACCGCGTCGATCAGTCCGATCACCCAGGTCGGCAGCACCCCGAGCGCCAGGCACAGCACCGCCAGCAATCCCTGGCCCGCGCGCATCCCCCAGGGCCCCCGGCGGGCCCGGCGCACATGACGCGACCGGGCCTGACCGAGGAAGGCGATGCCGTAGACCTTCACGAAGGTCACTGCCACCAGTGCCCCGGTCAGGGCCAGCACTGCCGAGGCGATCGGAATCAGGCTGCGCAGCACCCCGCTGTCGAGTTGCCAGGCCTGGAGTGCCGCTTGAAAGGTCAGCCATTCCGAGACGAAGCCGTTGAAGGGCGGCAGGGCGGAAATCGACAGCACCCCGACCAGGAAAAAGAGCCCGGTCCAGGGCATCCGCCGCAAGAGCCCGCCCATCTGATCCAGGTCGCGCTCGTGCGTCCCGTGCAGGATGGCCCCGGCACCAAGGAACAGCAGACCCTTGAAGAGCGCGTGGTTCAGACAGTGATACAGGGCCGCGACGAAGGCGAGCGCGCCCAGTTCGGTGAAGTCCGCGCTAAGGAACAGCAGGCTCAGACCCAGGGCAATGAAAATGATGCCCAGATTCTCGACCGATGAGTAGGCGAGCAGCCGCTTGAGGTCGGTCTGCATCAGCGCCGCGAGCACGCCGAACAAGGCCGAGAGGCAGCCGATCGCCAGTACGACCACGCCCCACTGCCACTGGATTTGCCCGATCAGATCGAAGCACACGCGGATGAAGCCGTAGACCGCGACCTTGAGCATCACCCCGGACATCAGCGCCGAGATATGCGAGGGCGCGACCGGATGCGCCTCCGGCAGCCAGGCATGCAGCGGCACCAGACCGGCCTTCATGCCGAAACCCACGAAGGCCAGCGCGAAGGCCACCCCGGCCCAGACCGCGGGCACCGGCGCGGCGCGCAGATCGACGAAGGCGAAGCTGTCGCCGAAGGCGGCCAGCACCCCATAGGCGAGCAGGATCATCAGCCCGCCCACATGGGCCATCAGCAGATAGAGGAAGGCGGCGCGGCGGTTCTCGGCGTGCTCATGATGGAAGGCAACCAGGAAATAGGACGAGAGCGACATCAACTCCCAGGCGACCATGAACAGGAAGGCGTCATCGGCCAGCACCACCAGCAGCATCCCGGTGAGAAAGAGCCCGCTGAATCCGCCCAAGGCCGTGAGCGAATCCTTGCCGTGCTCGAAACTGCGGACATAAGACGGACCATAGATCCCGACGGCACAGGTCACGACCCCGATCACGGCCAGGAAGAACCCGGACAGGGCATCGAGCCGGATGTGCCAGGGCAGCCAGGGCAGACCAAGCGGCAGGGTCACCGACACCACCTCGCCGACCAGGAGCGCCAGCACCCCGGCCGCAAGGGCCGCGAGTCCGACGAAACCGAGCAGTGGTGTCGCGACCCGCCGCAGCACCCAGGGCGCCCGCTTGGCGGCCAGCGATACGACTGCCGAGAGCAGCGCCAGGATCACCGCGAGTCCGGCCAGGTGCAGGGCCGTGTCCATCGACAGCGTTGGCGTCAGGAGCGTGGTCAGGCTCATGGGGTTTGGCTCATGACTTCGCTCCGGGTGTTGAGATGCGCCCCGTTCTGTTCGGCACGGTTTTCAGCCGCACCCCGCGCCCGCCGCCGCTGCTCACCGCACCCTCGCCGATCAGTTCGATACCGCTGCGCTCCAGCGCTTCGACCAGCTTCATCAGCGAGTCCACATTGCCGCGTACCTGCCCATCGCTCGCCTCCATCCGCTGGATGGTCGGCAGCGACAACCCCGCCGCCTCGGCCAGACGGCGCTGGTCGAGCCCGAGCAGGGCGCGTGCGGCACGAACTTGAGCGGCAGTGAGCATGTTCCGGACATCGGTTGTGATGTGTAGCGCCTTAGAGTAGCCAGTTTTAGCTTGATATGGCAAGGGAAAAATGCCGGAGCGCCGACGTGGATCCTTGATCGTCGTTCCAGCCACAGTGCCGTAGGTTGGGGTGACGAAGGAACCCCAACGATCCCAGGCGTTGGCCGTTGGGGTTCCTTCGTCACCCCAACCTACCGGGCTACTGTGCTCCGGCTTTGGCGTGCGACGTGTAGAATTCAGAACATCAGGGTTTCACAGAGTCCGGAGGTTGCCAATGCGGTCCGCAGCGCCCCCAGCCGAGTACGAACAAGACCTCTATGCCTGGCTGACCGGCAACGCCCAGTTGCTGCGTCAAGGCCGCCTGAGCGAGATCGACGCTGAGCATATCGCTGAGGAGTTGGAAGACATGGGCAAGAGCGAACGACGCGCCATCGAAAGCTACTTGCGTGTGCTGATCCTGCATTTGCTCAAATGGCACTACCAGCCATCATTGCGTGGCCCGAGTTGGCAACAGTCGATCGACAATGCCCGAGACGAAATCGAACGTCGACTCCAGGACAGCCCAAGTCTGCGGCCGCGACTCTCCGAACTGATCGCCGCCCGCTACGGCAACGTCCGCAAGAACGCCATGCGTGAAACCGGCCTGCCGCTCCAGACCTTTTCGGAGACCTGCCCCTTCAGCATCGCGCAACTGCTCGATGAGGAATTTTGGCCTGAATGATTGGACTGGCTGAACAGGAGTCCAGTCGCCGCGCACCGCATCACGGCGGCAGCGGGTCCGTCCAATTCATCCCGCCGTCGGTTTCACGCTCGGGGAACTGAAGATAGCGGCCGGAGGCCGGCGGCGGGGTGACACCTGCTCCGGCCGCCTGCCGTTGCTGCTTGCGCGCGGCGACTTGCCGCTCGATCAGCGTACGGGTCGCGGCCGTCAGGTAGCCGGTCACCTCAAGGTCTTGCCGACGTTGAAAGGCGCCCAGGACACGGCGAAAGTCCCGTCCGAACTTGCCTTGAGTCAAGCGGCAGAGATAGCCGAGTTCGCCAAGCTGATCCACGATCAACTGCCGATCGGCCGGCGACAGTCCCAGGAGTTCCTCGGCCCGCTCCGGCGTCGGCTCCAGGTGCAAGCTGAGCTCGACCGGCGTCTCCCCGGTGACCTCGACCCACTCCTCGGCATCCGGGTAACCCGCGGCCCGTACCTCGACCCGATGGGGGCCGCGCGACAGGCCGCTCACCTCCATCGGTCGATCCATGCCCGCCGCGCCCTTGATTTCGCCGTCGACGAAGACAAGCGCGGAGGTGTCCACCTGGATGCGCAGGCGTCCATCAAGAACAGACGCCGACTCGGGTTCGGCGGTCGGCACCGGATCGGTCGCCGTCTCGTCGGCCCCCTCGGGCCCAGCCGCAAGATTCGCCGCCGATGTTCCGGCCGCTGACCCGCCGACCGCTACCGATGCAGCGGGCCGCTTCGCCATCGAAGTCACCACCGGCGCCGCCAGCACCACCCGAAAACCGGTATCCCCCGTCCGCACATCGCCCCCGGCATCAAAGGGCTGCACCTCCACCTGCCGATCCGCCCGCAGATCCTCGTCGGTGCTGTGGATACCCCCGCCGCGCAGCACATCGCCGCCGACCTGGCCGGGAAACTGCTCGGAATGGTAGGGATCGTTCATACATTCCCAGGCATTGCCGTAGAGATCGTGCAACCCCAGGGGATTGGGCAAGCGCAGTCCAATGGGCGCGATCGTCCCATCCGCGTTGCGGTTATACCAGGCATGCCGGTCGAGCCCCTCCGGCATGGGATAGCGGGATCGCGCAAAGACCTCCGCGGAGACCAGGGCACCGCCGCGTGCCGCGTACTCCCATTCCAGGTCCAGCGGCAGCCGGACGAAGGCCGGCTTGCCGTCCACCCGCGGCAGACACGGAGTCGCATCAGCGGCGCACGGCGGGATCCGCTGCGCATTGGCGGCCAGCCATCGTGACAGTTGCGCGGCGAAATTTATCGCGTCGATCCGACTCACGCCGACCTGCGCGGTCACCGCCGCCGCCCCGGTCAGCGCCGGTGCCGGCGGGCAGGCCCCGCCCGCCGCCTGCGCCGTGACCGTCAGATATTGCAGCGTCGTGACCTCATACTTGCCGATCAGCAAGTGCTGCCCCGCGGTCCCGCCCGCGCCCGAGAAGGCGCCGACCAACGCCGTGCGGGTGCTGGCGACCGGTGTCGCCACCGGCCGGAAGGCAAGCGCGCCCCCGCACGGCAGCGGCACGATCAGGTCGTCAGGCAGTGGTTTGGGGTTATAGAGCGTCGCCGGCCAAGCCGCCGGCACCACGGCAGGCGCGCCGGGATCCGCCCTGGCCGGAATCATGGCCCCGCCTGCCCCGGCGCCGATGAGCAGCGACAGCAGCACCGGGATGCTGCGTGTGAGACCAAGAAGCGGGATCCGGGGCGGTATGGCGATCACGTTCGGAACCTTGCGTCAGGGTTCGGTCCGTCGATCCGCGTACTGTGCCCGCAGATCAGCCAGTTCTTGTTCGAGCTGCCGACGCGCCTGCGTTTCGGCCTCGGCGCGTTGCTCAGCGGCCTGTCTGGCCCGCGTCTGGGCCTCGGCGCGCGCTTCCGCAGCCTGTCTGGCCCGTGTCTGCGTCTCGGCGTACGCTTCAGCAGCCTGTCTGGCCCGTGCCTGCGCCTGGGCGCGCAGTTCGGTTTCCCGCCACTCGGGGAGTACGAAGTCGGCATACACCGGGTCCAGGTACATCGCCTTGGGTGCGGGTTGCGCGCTCAGGTCGGTCCGTCGGAATTGCAGGCCCGGCAGGACGCGCGAGCGGATCACGCCATCCTCCGGCGCGATCGGCACATAGAGCCCGGCGGCCGTGCGGGCGAAGAACGCCTGGCGCTCGGGTTCCCGATGCAGGATGTAATACTCGGGTACGCCCCCGGCCGCGTATTCGGCCTTCTTCGTGACCGTGTCGCGCTCGATAGCGCGGCGCTCCAGGTCCGACAGGGCCTCGATGCACAGGTCGAAGACGCCGTGGTAGGAGGCATCCAAGGGCCGCAGCGGTTGGGGGTTGGTATTGCACACGACACCCAAGTCGGGCTTGCGGATCACGGTGCCGGTCGGCAGCGGCAGCCGGAAGCCCATCTCCAGGGCGACCATCCGGGCGATGGGGCGCGTGTCCAGAAAGTGCTGCATCAGCCGGGAGAACCAGGCGTAAACCAGATAGGTTTCGTAATCCGACACCGGCTTCTCCTCCAGGCGACCGTTGTTCCACTCGTAATGGATGTCGGATTCCAGGTAATACTCTTTCCAGTAGATCTCTTCCGAGACCCGGAGGCCGTCCGCGGAGCCGGGCTCGCCGGATGGCTGGAGTTCGCCCGCGGGCGAGCGGGCGGCCACTGGGGGCGGGGGCTGGTGCGCCGGTGTGTGCAGGGTCGCGGCGGTTGGGCACATAGCGATGGGCCTTGCTTGGTGTTGCCTGGGACTAAGCCGATGGCCTAAGCCTAGCACGGTGGCGCGGAGTGGGCCGATCATCCTTGAACGCGCAATCAGCGCTCAGCATTGCGTTCGCGGGCATGGATCAGACGCGGACGCTGGTCAGGTTGCCCCGAAGGCCACCGGCAGGCGGCGCGGCCCCCAGGTGCCCGGTTGGGCCTCGAAGACACCGGGCAGCGGCGTGCCGCAGGAACGGCAGCGGCCTTGGTCGTCGAGGCCCCAGGCGCCGAGTTGGTACCAATCCCGCTCGATCAGCAGGGCCCCGCAGTGGCGGCACCAGGTGCTGTCGCCGGCGCTGTCGTGGACGTTGCCGGTATAGGCATAACGCACGCCGTTACGCCGGGCGATCTCACGGGCATGGCGCAGGGTCGCGGCCGGGGTCGGCGGGGCATCGCGCAGTTTCCAGTCGGGGTGGTAGGCGGTGAAATGCATCGGCACGTCTACCCCGAGGTTGTCCACCACCCAGCAGGTCATGGCGTCCAGTTCCTGGTCGCTGTCGTTATAGCCGGGGATCAGCAGCGTGGTCAGTTCGACCCAGACCCGGGTCTCGTGGCGCAGGTAGCGCAGGGTATCCAACACCGGCGCCAAACGCGCGCCGCAGACCCGGTGGTAGAAGTCCTCGGTGAAGGCCTTCAGATCCACGTTGGCCGCATCCATCGCGGCAAAGAACACCTCGCGCGCACCCGGACTCACATAGCCCGCGGTCACCGCCACGTTACGGATGCCGAGCGCGCGGCAGGCCGCCGCCGCATCCACCGCATATTCCAGGAAGATGACCGGATCGTTGTAGGTGTAGGCGACACTGCGGCAGCCGAGCTGCGCCGCGCGCCGGGCGATGGCCTCCGGGGTCGCCGCCGCGGCCAGGGTGTCCTGCTCTCGTGACTTGCTCATGTCCCAGTTCTGACAGAAGCGACAGGCCAGATTGCACCCGGCGGTGCCGAAGGACAGCACCGGTGTACCGGGCAGGAAGTGGTTGAGCGGCTTCTTCTCGATGGGGTCGACGCAGAAGCCGCTGGAACGTCCGTAGCCATCCAGGACCACGGCGCCGTCGCGGCAGCCGCGCATGAAACAGAAGCCTTGCTGGCCCTCGTGCAGTTGGCAAGCGCGCGGACAGACGTCGCACTGCACCCGGCCGTCCGGGAGCCTGTGCCAGAATTGGGTCGAATGGATGGACATGGGATTGGACTCCTGACACTGTCGGCGATGACGACGCGAAAGCGCGCGCCGGTCGGTCGGTTTGCCGGCCGAGCTGTTGGGGTGGTCCGGGGTCGGTCCGGCTCGCCTCGCGGCGCCACTTTCACTACACTGAATAGTAGCCTGCCCACACCGAAGGGCCTGTAAAAGGGGGTTGCTTATGATGATCGATCGTCAACCAGCCGTGGCCGGGCGCTTCTACCCGGCCGATCCGACGACGCTGCGCCGACAGGTCGACGCCTTGCTGGCGGCCGTCGCGCCAGCGGCGCAGACCCACCCCAAGGCGCTGATCGCGCCCCACGCGGGTTACCCGTACTCCGGGCCGATCGCCGCCGCGGCCTATGCCCAGCTCGCCCCGATCGCCGCCCGGATCAGACGGGTGGTGCTGCTCGGTCCGGCCCACCGGCTGCCGTTTCGCGGCATCGCCTATCCGACGGCGGAGCGTCTGCTCACCCCGCTGGGTGCGGTCGCGCTGGATCAGGCGGCGCTCGATGACCTCGCGGATTTGCCGCAGGTCGAGCCGTTGGATGCGGCCTTCGACGGCGAGCATTGCCTGGAGGTGCAGTTGCCCTTCCTCCAGACCCTGCTCAGCGACTTTCGGATCGTTCCGCTGATCGTGGGCGCCGTGGCGCCCGACGTGGTGGCACAGGTTCTGGAGCGGCTCTGGGGTGGGGGTGAGACCCTGATCGTCGTCAGCTCCGACTTGAGTCACTATTTGGACTATACCAGCGCGCAACGCGCCGACCGGGCCACCACCAGCGCCATCGAGCAGCTCGCACCCGAGGCGCTGCATCACGACGGTGCCTGCGGCGCCACGCCGGTGGCCGGGCTCCTGCTCGCGGCGCGCGGCCACGGGCTGTCGGTGCGCACCCTGGATCTGCGTAACTCCGGCGATACTGCCGGTCCCCGTGACCAAGTGGTCGGGTATGGTGCCTATGCCATCTTCTGAAGCGCAGGCCCTGGACCCGGTCGCGCGCCGACTGCTGCTCGAGGTCGCCTGGGAGTCGATCCGCCACGGCCTTGCCGTCGGCGCGCCCTTGCAGCCGAACCCCGCGGCGTATCCCGACGTTCTGCGCGCACCCCGGGCCGCCTTCGTCACGCTCCATCACCATGGCGCCTTACGCGGCTGCATCGGCCACCTGGAAGCCAGCCAGCCGCTGGTGCTGGACGTGGCGGACAATGCCTTCGCCGCGGCCTTCCGCGACCCCAGGTTCGGACGGCTGGAGCCCTGGGAACTGCAGGACCTGGAGTTGGACTGCTCGGTGCTGACGCCGGCCGAGCCGATGGTGTTCCAGGACGAACCGGATCTCCTGGGCCAGTTGCGGCCCGGCATCGACGGTCTGATCCTGGAAGACGGCTGGGCGCGCGGAACCTTCCTGCCGGCGGTCTGGGAGTCACTGCCCGAGCCGCGGCAATTCCTGAACGAACTCAAACGCAAGGCCGGACTCCCGGCCAACCATTGGAGTAAGACGCTGCAGGTCTCACGCTATCAAACCGAGTCCTTCGGCGGCCGATCGTGAACGACATCCCGCTGACCGGACTCTTCCTCCTGCTACTGCTACTGATCGTGCTCTCCGCCTTCTTCTCGGGCTCCGAGACGGCCCTGCTAACGATCAACCGCTATCGGCTGCGCCACCGGGCCGAACAGGGTCACCGCGGTGCCCGCCGCGCCCGCAAATTGCTGGAACGACCGGACCGGCTGATCGGTCTGATCCTGCTCGGCAACAACTTCGTCAACATCCTGGCCTCATCGATTGCGACCGTCATCGCCCTGCGACTCGGCGGCGACGCGGCCATCGGTATCGCCGCCGGACTCCTGACCTTCGTGATCCTGATCTTCGGCGAGGTCACCCCCAAGACCCTGGCCACCCTGGACCCGGAGCGCCTCGCCTATCCGGCTGCCTATGTCTACGGCCCCTTGCTCAAACTGCTGTATCCGCTGGTCTGGCTGGTCAATCTGATCGCCAACGGCCTGTTGCGCATGATCGGGGTGACCCTGGCGTCCGGACCCGGTACGGCCTTGAGCCGGGAAGAACTGCGCACCGTCGTCACCGAGGCCGGCGCCATGATCCCGGAGCGCAGCCGCTCCATGCTGCTCGCCATCCTCGACTTGGAGCACGCCACCGTGGAGGACATCATGATCCCCCGCAACGAGGTCGAAGGCATCGACATCCAGGACCCGGCGGATGAGATCAGCCAGGCCATCCGCAACGCCGGCTACACCCGCCTGCCGCTGTTCGACGGCGGCATCGACAACGTGATCGGCGTCGTCCATGCGCGCCATGCCCTGCACGCCATGCTCGACCAGGGACTCGGCAAGGAACACCTGCGCGCCATCGCCCAGCCGCCCTATTTCGTGCCCGAAGGGACGCCGCTCTACCAGCAGCTCCTGAACTTTCAGCGCGAGAAGCAGCGGATCGCCCTGGTCGTCGATGAATACGGCGATTTCATGGGTCTGATCACCCTGGTGGATCTGCTGGAGGAGATCGTCGGCGAATTCACCACCGACCCCTCGGACAGCATTCCGGAAATCCATCGGACCCCGGACGGCAGCATTCTGGTGGATTGCGGCATCGGCGTACGCGACCTCAACCGGGCCATGCGCTGGGAGCTACCGACCGATGGCCCCAAGACACTCAACGGCTTGGTGCTGGACTACCTGGAAACCATCCCCGAATCCGGCACCAGCCTGAAACTGCATGGTCATCCGCTCGAAATCGTGCAGACCACGGAAAACGCCGTCAAGACCGTCAAGGTCCCGCCCCGCGCGGCACGCAAGGGCTGGCGTCAGGGGTAAGGCAGGGGGCCGGCAGGCAGGCTGCTTGCCCGGCCCTGCGTTGAGGACGTCGCGGCCCTGCGCTTGCGATATACTTCTTGCCCCGCAGCCCAGGGTCCCTGGGTTGCCCGCATCCGTCGGCAACGGGCCCAACCCATCCTTGCAGGAAACCGCATGGCTAAACTTACCCTGACGTTCAAGGGTCATCTGCTTGCGGTTTACCGCCTGGAAGCGCTGTCCGCGATCATCGGGCGTAGTCCTGATTGCGCGGTGTGCATCGATAGCCTGGCCGTCGCCCCCCGGCACGCACGGATCGAACAGACCGAGGAGAGCCTGACCCTGACCGCGCTGGACGCGGCGCATCCCGTGTTTCGCAACGGCACCCGAGTCGATTACAGTCCGCTGGCTGACGGTGACCTGATCCTGGTCGGCAAGCACACCCTGAGCGTCTCGCTGACCGATGAGGACGCACCTCAATTGACGTTGCCGGCCAGGCCGACCGCGCAGCGCGACGATTCATCGGAGGCACCGGACCTGCTGTCGGCCTATCTGCAGGTCCAAAGCGGACCGCACCTCGGGCAGGTGATCCCGATCTGGCGGGCGGTCACCCGCCTGAAGCACATCGGCGGCCACGAGGTCATCATCGCCCATCGCGACCCGCACTACATCCTCAGCCGCATCGGGGAGGCCAACCGGGTCAACGTGGGTCAGCGTCCCGTGCGGGGCGACGACGCGGTGGAGCTCACCCACGGGGATCAGATCGAGATCGATGACATTCGCTGCCGGTTCTTTTGTGTCATCGACGGCGAGCCGGCGCGGGGCGACTGAAAACCCGAGCAGTTCGAGGACCATGCGGCCGGTGACCCCGTGGACTCCAACCGCTCGGCGCCTCGGCTGGCCGGAACCATGAGCAAGGCCCGCTCGCGGTAGTTTCGCGGTGACATGCCCGCCCACTGCCCAACAGCGCCAGCCTATCCCGAGGATGTTAAACTCCACAGGTCCGGAACACGCCTGATGCGGCCGATCGGCTCGATCGCGATCCTGAGGCGATTGCTGTCGGAGAATCGATCAGATTCGCGTGTGCCTCAGGGTGATTGATGTACCGTACACCGCTCGCTATTTTTTTACCCTCGCTGGCCGGCGGTGGTGCGGAACGCATGATGCTGAACCTCGCTCAGGGGGCGGTGGCGGCCGGGGTCGCCGTGGATCTCGTGGTTGGGCAGGCGGTGGGGCCTTACCTGGCGCTGGTGCCGCCGGGGTGCACCCTGGTCGACCTTGGCTCGGCGCGGGTGCTGGGTGCGTTGCCGGGATTGGTGCGCTATCTGCGCCGACGCCGGCCGCGGGCCCTGCTGGCCGCGATGGATCATGCCAACATGGTCGCTCTATGGGCGCGCGCGCTGGCACGGGTGCCGACCCGTGTCTGTGTCAGCGTGCGCAGCAATCTGTCGCAGGAGGCGGCGCACTCGCCGTTGCTGGCCGGGCGTTGGATGCCGCGGCTGGCGCGCGCGTTTTATCCGCACGCCGACGCCGTCATCGCCGTGTCGCAAGGGGTGGCCGACGACCTTGACCGGCTGCTCGGCGCCGGTCGTGCGCGCATCCTGGTGATTCCCAATCCGGTGGTGACACCCGAACTGGCCGCGCTTGCCGCCGCGTCGGCCGATCATCCCTGGCTGCAACCGGATACCGGGCCGGTGATCCTGGCCGCCGGGCGGCTGGCCCCGCAGAAGGATTATCCAACGCTGATCCGCGCTTTCGCGGCCTTGAGTGCCGAGCGGGATCTGCGTCTGATCATCCTCGGCGAGGGGCCGGAGCGGGCGGCGCTGGAGTCATTGATTGCGCAACTGGGGCTCGGCGATCGGGTCGCCTTGCCCGGATTCCGGGACAATCCCTTCGCGTTCATGAGCCGCGCCCGCCTGTTCGTGTTGTCATCGGCCTGGGAGGGGTTGCCGGGGGTGCTGATCCAGGCGATGGCCTGCGGGACCCCGGTGGTCAGTACCGACTGCCCGAGCGGACCACGGGAGGTCCTGGCGGATGGGTGCTATGGTCCACTGGTGCCGGTGGGTGCGGTCGAGGCCCTGGCCGCGGCGATGGCACTGACCCTGGAGCAACCGCCGGAACCGGAGCGCCTCAAGGCGCGTGCCGCGGCTTACGGACGCGAACCCGTGACCCGCCGTTATCTGGAAGTGCTGGGATGCGGTGCACTGGATCCGGCCGGGACCGCACGATGAGAATCGCCCACGTGATCACCGGGCTGGAACTGGGCGGCGCCGAGATGATGCTGTTCAAGCTGCTGAGCACCATGGACCGGACGGTCTTTGAGCCGCTGGTGATCTCACTCATCCATCCCGGACCCATGGGGCCGCGAATCGGTGCCCTGGGCGTCCGGGTGGAAACACTCGACTTGCGCCGCGGTTTACCGACGGCCGGGGCGGCGGTGCGTCTGGTGCGTCTGCTGCGCGCCTTTCGGCCCGAGCTGATTCAGACCTGGATGTACCACGCGGATTTGCTCGGCGGGCTGGTGTTGCCGCTGGTACGGGCGTGGTCCGGGCGTCCCCGGCTGGTCTGGAACATCCGCCAGAGCGACCTGGACCCGCGTCAGACCCGCCCTGCCACCCGGATCGTGGCCCGGCTCAATGCCGGGCTCTCACGCCTCGCGCCGGACCGCATCCTCTGTTGCTCGGAACGGGCGCGGGAGGTCCATCTGGCCTTGGGGTATCGGCGCCGTATCCTCTCCGTGATCCCGAATGGATTCGAGCTGGAGCGGTTCCGTCCGGATGCGCAGGCCCGCGCCGGGCTGCGCGGTGCCTTGGGGATACCGGACGCGACTCCGCTCGTCGGGCTGGTGGCCCGCTTCGATCCGCAGAAGGATCTGCCGACCTTTCTGCGGGCGGCGGCCTTGGTCCGGGCCGCGCGGCCCGACTGCCGGTTCCTGCTGTGCGGTCCGGGCATGGACACGGCCAACCCGCAACTGATCGGCTGGATGGCGGACGCACGCCTGGGTGACGCGGTCAGCCTGTTCGGTCCACGCGCCGATACGCCGCCCGTCTTTGCCGCCCTGGATCTGCTGGTCAGCGCCTCGGCCTATGGGGAAGGCTTCCCGAACGTGATCGGCGAGGCCATGGCCTGCGCCGTGCCCTGTGTGGCCACCGATGTGGGCGACTCCGGCCTGATTGTCGGCGCGACCGGACGCATCGTGCCGCCGCGCGATCCGCCGGCCCTGGCCGCGGCCATTGGGTCGCTGCTCGCCGAGGGTCCGGACGCGCTGGCCGACCGCGGCCGGGCCGCCCGCGCCCGCATCGCAGCGCACTACGCCTTGCCGCTGATCGCCGCGCGCTACGCGGATCTCTACCAGTCATTGAACCGAGGGCATCGCTAATGTGCGGTCTGTGCGGCCTGATCGAGCCCGATGCCCCCACCGAGTCCGACCTGCGTCATGCCGTCGGGCGGATGAACGACACCTTGGTGCATCGCGGACCGGATGATCAGGGCCTGTGGCTGGACCCCGCGGCGGGGGTCGCGCTGGGGCATCGGCGGTTGTCGATCCTCGACCTCTCGCCCCTGGGGCATCAGCCGATGGTCTCCTATTGCGGCCGGTATGTGCTCGCCTTCAATGGTGAAATCTACAACTACCTGGCGCTGCGCCGCGACCTTGGCGAGACCGTGCCGTGGCGCGGGCACTCGGACACCGAGGTGCTGCTCGCCTGGATCAGCCGACGCGGGGTGGCGGCGACGCTGCCGCAGCTCAACGGCATGTTCGCCTTCGCCCTGTGGGACCGGCAGGAGCGTCGGCTCACCCTGGCGCGCGACCGCCTGGGGGAGAAGCCGCTCTACTACGGTTGGAACCGCGGGCGCTTTCTGTTCGGCTCCGAACTCAAGGCGCTGACCGCCCATCCGCACTGGCAGGGCACGCTCGATCGGGATGCGCTGGCGGCTTACCTGCGTCTGAGTTATGTCCCGGCGCCGCATTCCATCTATCAGGGGATCCGCAAGCTCGAACCCGGGACCTCCGCCACCCTCGATCAGGGTCAGCAGACCCCGGTCATCCGCGCCTATTGGACTGCGCGCGAGGCCGTCGAGCGCGGTCTGGCCGCGCCCTTTGACGGATCGCGGGCGCAGGCGCTGGACGCGTTGGAGTCACTGCTGACCGATGCCGTGGGGTTGCGGATGCACGCCGATGTTCCGCTCGGCGCCTTCCTCTCCGGCGGCATCGACTCCACCGCCGTGGTGGCGCTGATGCAGGCTCAGTCGACCAAACCGGTGCGCACCTTTTCCATTGGCTTTCACGAGCCCGGATTCGACGAGGCACCCTATGCCCGACAGGTCGCCGCGCATTTGGGGACCGATCATACCGAGTTGTATGTCACCGCTCGGCACGGCATCGAGACCATCATCGAACTGCCGCGGCTCTGGGATGAACCCTTTGGGGACTCGTCCCAGATCCCGACCCTGCTGGTGAGCCGGATGGCCAGGCGCGAAGTGACCGTGTGCCTGTCCGGTGACGGCGGCGACGAGCTGTTCGGCGGCTATTCCCGGTATCTCTGGACGCGCGACACCTGGCGCCGCATCGGCTGGGTGCCGCAGTGGCTGCGCCGCGCGCTGGCCGGCGCGGTCACCGCCATCGCCCCCGGCACCTGGGACCGGTTGCTGCGGCCCCTCGGCCGGCTGCTCCCCGGACCACTTGCCATCGCTAACCCAGGGGACCGACTGCATAAGGCGATCGATGTTCTGACCGGTGACTCACCCGAGGCGCTCTATCTGCGCATGGTCTCACACTGGAACGACCCGGCCGCGCTGGTGATCGGCGCCCGGGAACCGGCGAGTGTGCTCACCGATCCGGCGCGGCGCCCGCGCACCGGGTCGATCACCGAGTCGATGATGTTCATGGACAGTTGTCTTTATCTGCCGGATGACATCCTGGTCAAGGTCGACCGGGCCAGCATGGGGGTCGGCCTGGAGGCGCGGGTGCCGCTGCTGGATCATCGGGTGTTCGAGTTCGCCTGGTCACTGCCGCTGCGCTGGAAAGTGCGCGGGCGGCTCGGCAAGCTCCCGCTGCGTCACATCGTCGAGCGGCATGTGCCGAGCGCCCTCATGAATCGGCCCAAGATGGGGTTTGGGGTGCCGATCGAGCATTGGCTGCGCGGGCCCTTACGTGACTGGGCGGAGGCCCTGCTGGCACGCGATCGGCTGCTGACCGACGGCATCCTGCGGCCCGATCCCATCCGCGCCAAATGGGAGGAGCACCTGGCGGGGCGGCGCAACTGGTCCTATTATCTATGGGATTTGCTGATGTTCCAGGCGTGGCTGGATACGGCGGAGGCCGCGCCGTCCGCGAGTCGCTGGCCATGACGGCGGTCGGCACCCGGCGGGTCGCGTTCTTCGTGACCGTGGACTGGTATTTCTGCCATCACTATCTCGCGCTGGCGCAGGCCGTCCGCGCTGCCGGTTTCGCGGTCACGGTCATCACCGCGGTAGAAGATCACGGCGAGCGTATCCGCGCGGCCGGGCTTGATCTGATTCCACTGGAGGTCTCGCGCAAGGGGATGCATCCGTGGCACGAACTGCGCAGCATTGCGCGGGTGACGCGTATCCTCACGGACCTGAAACCCGTGCTGCTGCACAATATCGCGCAGAAACCGGTGCTTTACGGCACCTTGGCGGCCCGTCTCGCGGGGGTGCCGACGGTGGTCAACGGGGTGGCGGGGATGGGCTATCTGTTTTCCTCCGATGGTCCGCGGACCCGCCTGGTGCGCGGATTGGTGGGTGGGGCCTATCGCGCACTGCTGGCTGCACCGAACGTGCGGGTCCTGGTGCAGAACCCGGACGATCAGCAGCAGGTCCTGCGGCTCACCGGGGTGGAGCCGGTGCTGATCCCCGGCTCCGGGGTGGATGTGACGCGTTTCGTTCCGCGCTCGGACCCGCCGGGGGCGGTGGTGGTGATGCTGGCCTCGCGGCTGCTGTGGGACAAGGGCGTGGGGGATTTCGTCAGTGCCGCCCGCCTGCTCAAGGCGTGGGGCAGCCCGGCGCGGTGCGTGCTGGTGGGTAAACCCGACCCCGGCAATCCAACCTCGGTGCCGGAGGAGCAACTGCGCGACTGGCATCAGGAAGGCTGCATCGAGTGGTGGGGCCATAGCGCCGACATGCCCGCCGTGCTGGCGCAGGCGCACATCGCCTGTTTGCCGTCCTATTATCGCGAGGGTTTGCCCAAGTTTCTGATCGAGGCCGCGGCCGCTGGGCTGCCGCTGGTCACCACGGATGCGACCGGCTGTCGGGAGGCGGTCGAGGTCGAGGGCAACGGACTGCTGATCCCGGTCCATGACCCGCTGGCCCTGGCGCATGCGCTCGAGCGCTTGATCGGCGACGTGGATTTGCGGCGGCGGTTCGGCGCGCGTTCGCGGATGATCGCTGAGGCGCGTTTCGACTCCGCGCTGATCCACGCGGCGACCCTTGGGGTGTATCGCGAACTGCTTGAGTCCAAAACAGCAGCGTCGGCAGCACATGAACGAGAGTGAAATAGGTCTATGAAAACGGCTTTGATTACCGGTGTCACCGGACAGGACGGCGCCTATCTGGCGGAATTCTTGCTGAACAAAGGTTATGTCGTGCACGGCATCAAACGGCGTTCCTCGCTGTTCAATACCGATCGTATCGATCATCTCTACCAGGACCCCCATGAGACTGACCGCCGCTTTATTCTCCACCATGGGGATTTGACCGACTCGATGAGCCTGATCCGGGTCATCCAACTGGTGCAGCCGGACGAGATCTACAATCTGGCCGCCCAGAGTCATGTTGCGGTGTCGTTTGAAGAGCCGGAATATACCGCCAACTCCGATGGACTGGGCGCCCTGCGCATTCTGGAGGCGATCCGCATCCTCGGGTTGGAGCGCAAGACACGTTTTTATCAGGCGAGTACCTCCGAGCTTTTCGGTCTGGTGCAGGAGACCCCGCAGCGTGAGACCACCCCCTTTTATCCACGCAGTCCCTATGCGGTCGCTAAGCTCTATGCCTATTGGATCACGGTGAACTACCGCGAGGCCTACGGCATCTATGCCTGCAACGGGATACTTTTCAATCACGAGAGCCCGGTGCGCGGCGAGACTTTCGTGACCCGCAAGATCACCCGAGCCCTGGCGCGCATTACCCTCGGCTTACAAGAGTGCCTTTATCTCGGCAATCTGAGCGCCAAGCGCGATTGGGGTCACGCGCGGGACTATGTCGAAATGCAGTGGCTGATGCTGCAGCAGGAGCAGCCGGAGGATTTCGTCATCGCCACCGGCGTGCAATACAGCGTGCGCGATTTCGTGGACGCCGCCGCGAAGGAATTGGAGATCAGTATCCGCTGGGGAGGCGAGGGTGTCGATGAGAAGGGGTATGACGCCGCCGGGCGCTGTATTGTCGCCGTCGATCCCCGGTATTTCCGGCCCACTGAAGTGGAAACCCTGCTCGGTGATCCGCGCAAGGCGCACAAGCGGCTCGGCTGGGCGCCCGCCACCAGCTTCCAGGAACTGGTGTCCGAGATGGTCCGGGAGGATCTCAAGCAGGCGCAACGCGATGAATTGGTGACACAACACGGTTACAGTACCTTCAACCATCACGAATGAGGTCGAGCATGGAGACCGGACAGACGATCTTTGTGGCCGGACATCGCGGTATGGTCGGCGCCGCCCTGGTGCGGGAATTGCGCCGACGCGGTCATCACAACCTGATCACCAGGACCCATGCCGAATTGGATCTGACGGATCAGGCCCAGGTGCAGGCGTTCTTTCAGGCGCAGCGGCCAGCCGCGGTCTATCTGGCGGCGGCGAAGGTCGGCGGGATTCATGCGAATGATAGCTTGCCCGCCGAGTTCATCTATCAAAACCTGATGATCGAAGCCAATGTCATTCACGAGGCCTGGCGCGCCGGGGTGCAGCGCCTGTTGTTTCTGGGGTCGAGCTGCATCTACCCGCGGCTGGCGCCGCAGCCGATCCCCGAGGGGGCGCTGCTGACCGGGGTACTGGAGCCCACCAATGAACCCTATGCCGTCGCCAAGATCGCCGGCATCAAGCTCTGCGAGTCCTATAACCGGCAATACGGCACCGATTATCGCAGCGTCATGCCGACCAATCTCTATGGTCCGGGCGACAATTATCACCCACTGAATAGTCATGTCATCCCCGCGCTGCTGCGCCGTGCCCACGAGGCCAAGGTCGGCGGACTGGATGAACTGGTGATCTGGGGGACCGGGACGGTGCGGCGCGAGTTTCTCTATGTCGAGGATATGGCCGCCGCCTGCGTGCACGTCATGGACCTGGATCAGGCGACCTATGCGGCCCATACGGAGCCGATGTTATCGCACATCAACGTCGGCGCGGGCGCGGATTTGACCATCGCCGAACTGGTCGCGCTGATCTGTACTACGGTCGGTTTCACCGGGCGGATCGTCTACGATTCGGCGAAGCCCGACGGGACGCCGCGGAAACTCCTGAATACGGCGCGGCTCAGTGCACTTGGTTGGCAGCCGCGCGTCGCATTGAAAGAGGGACTGGAGCGGACCTATCGGGCCTTCGTCGAAGCCCTTGACTGAGAGCGGTCGAGCGCCCCCAACCGCAGGCCGGGGCTTTAGCCGGTGGCCCGGCTAAAGGCAAACAGAGCCGCGTGCACTCCTGCGGCTAACGGCCATGGAAGGGTCAGCCACCCTGGACGATGAAAGGCCCCACGTGGGAGCGGCGTCCCGCCGCGATGCGGTGCCGCGGTGACCGTGAACGCTGCGGTGACACGCCCGACCCCATCGCGGCGGGACGCCGCTCCCACAGGGTCGCTGCGCGACTTTCACGGTAAAGCCTCGACCCCCAGTTGCCACGGCATCAGTCCCCAACGGATGCGATCACCGCCTCCGCAATGCGGTCCTGCGCGGACGCGCTCAGGTCCGCATGCATCGGCAGGCTGATGACGCTGGCGGCGAGTCGGGCCGCGACCGGCGTACAGTCGGGGCAGCAGAGGTGCTGATAGGCGGGCTGCACGTTGAGCGGTATCGGGTAGTGCACCGCGCTCGGAATGCCGCGTGACTGGAGCGTATCGACCACGGCGTCCCGGTTGGGAACCTGCAGGGTGTATTGGGCAAAAACGCAGGTGCGATCCGGGCGAATGACCGGGGTGGTGATGCGTGGGGCGGCAGCGAACAACGCCGAATAGCGATGGCCGATCGCCATACGACGCTCGATTTCCCAGTCGAAGCGGTCGAGTTTCGCCAGGAGCACCGCGCATTGCAGGGTGTCCATGCGCCCGCCGACACCGACGCGGGTGTGGACATAGCGCCGTGCTTGGCCATGCACGCGCAATTCGCGCATGCTCTGCGCCAAATCTCCATCATTAGTGAAGATGGCGCCGCCGTCGCCATAACAGCCCAGCGGCTTGGACGGGAAGAAGCTGGTACAGCCGATGGTCGAGAGATTGCCGCTCTTGCGTCCCCGGTAGCTGGCTCCGAAACTCTGGGCCGCGTCCTCGATGACCGGCAGTCCGTAGGCCGCGGCGATGGTATTGATGGCGTCCATATCCGTCGGCTGGCCATAGAGCGCGACCGGGATGATCGCCTTGGTGGTTGAATTGATCGCGGCCTCGAGTTTGTCGACGTTGATGTTGCAGGTGTCCGGTTCGACATCGACAAAGACCGGCCGGGCGCCCACCAGACAGATGACTTCAGCGGTCGCCACGAAGGTGAAAGGCGTGGTGATGACCTCGTCGCCCGGGCCGACGCCCAAGGCCATCAGGCTGATCAGGAGGGCCTCGGTTCCGGAGGCGACACTGATGCAGTGCGCGGCGCCGGTATAGGCTTGCAGCCGCTGTTCCAATTCCTCCATCTCCGGCCCCAGAATATAGCGGCCATGATGCAGCACCCGGTGGATTTGTGCCTCCAATTGGGGGCGAATGGCTGCTTGCTGGGCGGGCAGATCGATAAAGTCGATCCGGCGGGCGGCCGGCGGGAGCGCCAGATAGCCGGCGGGACTGATGGTCTGCTCCGTATGAGCGGCCACGAAAATGTCATCGCGCGTCAGAATCTTGACCGTGCCGCGGGGCAAGCGCTCCACGGCGGTCAACAGACGCTCATGGGCCGGATCGGGCGCGTCGAAGCGCGCGAAATCTCCAGCCAGTGCGGCGAGCCATTGCTTGTCCCGCGCGAAGCCATCGAGCCGTTGCCCGGCAAGCCGCGTCGGCGCTTCAGCGGCGCGGTATTCGGCCGTGTCCTGCAGGGCGCGCAGCACCCCGTCCTCGTAGCCCTGCGCCGCGCCGGCGTAGAGCCAGACGGTACCGCCCTCATCGAGACAACGGGCAATCGCGGCCGCGGCGTCGGGACTTGGCGCCGCCTCCGGAACACAGGCGGCGATGACGCAATCGGTATCGAGCAAGAGATCCATGATTCGGAGTTCCTCGTGATGTGGGTCGCGGTCGTTACCAACTCGCCGCCGCCCCGGCAATCTCTTTCAGCATGGTGGCGACCCGAGCCATGACCGGGCTGCCGGCAACCTGATCCTGAGGGATTTCGCGGTGTACCACATAGGTCGTTCCCGATGCGCCGGGCAGGGTGTAGAGGCCGATGATGAAGGGGCAGTTGACCAGGCGGGCGGGGTCTTCACTGGTCATTTCGCGCGACAGGACGGCGCTGCAGAACTCGACCGACTCGGCGCGTTGGTAGATGGGTTGCTCCTGGCCCAGGTCTTTGCCGGTGCGCTCCAGCATCTCGGACAGGTGCATGACATTGTTGATGAACATGCCCCGTTCCTCGATGGCCAGCTTGAGCGCATCCAGCACATCGTCGAATCCGGCCTGGCTCGGATAGACGGCATAGCCGGATCCGGCCGCGGCCAGGGACGGGATCAGGGCCATGATCAGGAGGATCAGATGCCGCGCCGGGCTTTGCATGAGTGGTGACCTTTCAACTGCACGGGTGGGCGGGGGGCGGTCGGGACAACCCGCGCCCTCGTGATCGACGCGGGTTGTCGGGATACTCGGCTCAGCATTGATTCATCGGCCGGAATGCGGGGGCCGAGGGCCATTCCGTCGTGGGTGCCGTGGTGGTCGGTCTGGCCGGCCGCTGGGCCGACTCCAACTCCTCGATGCGGCGCTTGAGTGCATCGATCTCACGCTGACTCGCCGAATTGTCCGCGGCCGGCGCGCTCGGTGCCGCGGCCGGTGGTGTCACCGCCGGTGCCCCGTAGTAACCCGGTGTGCCGTAGCCATAACCCGGATAGCCAAAACCCGGTGCCCCATAGGGTGCGCCCCAGGGACCCCCGCCATAGCCGCCGTAAGGGCCGCCCCAGGGGCCGTCGTAGTAATCGTCGTAACGATCGCGGTCACCTCCCATCCAGCGTCCGGGGTTCATCATGTTCCCGAAGTCGAATCCCTGTGCAATTGGCATATGGAGACTGGAGCCGACCAGGGCGGCGAGCGAGACGGCTGAGAGGGTCTTGGCAAACGGCATCTTGGCGAAGGTTACGGTCACGGCGGGCTTCCTCCAGGGTGATTGCTTTGTTGACGAACGGCCGACATCCACGCGTTTCTAACACTCAATCGTGCAGTGGGTCAACGGCGATCCGACTCAATCCCGGCCGGCGGCGTGCGTCGTCAGGGCTTCCAGCCCTGACGGTGTCAGGCCAATATGGTCTGACTACGCACCCGGCGAGCCCAAGTGGCCGGAATCTTGATCAAGGCCATCGTGCCCATGCCGGTGTGCGTGCCAGTGGTGAGCATGGTCATGACCATGATCATGGTGATGATGCGTGTGTCCATGACCGCTCACTGACTCCGCGGCCGGCCCGGCCGCGGCGTGCAGTCGCGACCCGTCCGGCGCAATGGCGGGGCGCAGGGTGCGGCCTTGTTCCAGACGGGCCCGCTGGGCGGTCAGTTCGTCTTGCAGCCAGTGCAGCCAGGGTTCCAGTTGACCGCTGCCGCGGGTGGAGACGACCGCGAAGGGCGCCGCGGTGGCCAGGTCCCGCAGATAGTGCTCGGCGCGTTCTGGTACGAACTCGGGCAGCACGCTTAGCAGGTCCGCTTTGGTGCAGAGCACCAGATCCGCCGCACGGAACATGACCGGATACTTGGCCGGCTTATCGTCGCCCTCGGGAACCGAAAGCAGGGTGACGTTGCGGTGCTGGCCCAGGTCGAAGCTGGCCGGGCACACCAGGTTGCCGACGTTCTCGATGAACAGGATGTCGATGCCGTTCAGGTCCAGATGGTGCAGTGCATCGTGGACCATGTGCGCATCCAGGTGGCAGGCGCTGCCGGTGGCGATCTGAATCGCCGGAACGCCCTTGGCGCGGATGCGCACGGCATCGTTCTCAGTCTCCAGATCGCCCTCGATCACCGCGATGCGCAATTGGCTGCCCAGGGCGTCGATGGTCGCCTCGAGCAGGCTGGTCTTGCCGGCCCCCGGAGAGGACATCAGGTTCAGCGCCAGCACCCTGTGGTGATCGAAATGTTCCCGGTTATGGGCCGCCTGATGGTCGTTTTCGGCGAGCAGTCCGGTGAGGACAGTGACCGCCGCCCGGCCGTCCTCGGTGCGCCCGAGCTTACCGTCGGCGCGCACCAGGTGCGCGTTGCCGGGGGTGATGTTGCAGCCGCAAGTGTCACACATATTGTTATATTCCGCATCGGTGGTCGGCCGGAGGCGAATCCCGGACCTGAATGTACCAGTCTAACCCATTCGTGCCGCGCGATTGACCCAGGTGCAAGTGTCAGGCGGCCGGTTCCGTCTTGGTGTCCGGGATGGTCATCTCCAGTTGCGCCAGCAGCAGCTCATCGCCGCTCACCAGCCGGGTCTGAAAACTGCCGCAGGCGGCACAGAGCAAGCGATTGGGGGCGGCCGGCGATTCGACGCCGCAGACCGTGCAGTGGATACGCACCTCGGCGGTCTCGATCACCAGTTCGGCGGTTTCGGCGATCGTGCCCGCCGCGGCCAGGGTATAGGCATGCTGGATCAGCACCGGCTCGACCCCGGAGAGCGGACCGACCTTGAGCAGGATGCGCTCCACCCGCGTGGCGCCGTGGTTGCGGGCGATCCCTTCGACCTGATCGAGCAACGCCTGGCAAATGGAGAGTTCATGCATGATGAGCGTCCCTGGGGAGCGCGGCGGCGAGCAGCAAGACACCGACCATACCCAGCGCGGCCCCGGTCAGGCTGATCCAGGTCAGCCCGGTCCAGGCCCCGAGGGCAAGCACGATGAGGGCAGTCAGGCTGCCGTTCAGCGTCGCCGACAGGCGCCGCAGCAGCGCGGACGGCGTCACCCGACACCAGGCGGCCTGGCGGCGCAGCGGCCCCGCGGCCAGCGGCCAGCCAAGCCCCAGGAGCAACAATCCGGCGAGCACGCGCCAGCCGGCTTCGGCATCGCCGAGCAGAGCGAACCCGATGAGACCGCCGCCGAGCCCGAGTGTGACCGCCAGCAGCGCCTGTCGCGGGTAGCCCGGCGCCGACACCCGGCAGTGCTCCGGCAGCCGGTCCGCCAGGGCGGCCAGTGCCAGGGTCGCCAGGCCCTGGATCAGGAGCAGCAGCGACCAAGGCCAGGTGTTCGCACCGCCCAGGAGCGGCACCAGGGCGGCGAGCATCAGGATCAGCACCCCGGCACCGGCGGGCGCCAGCGCCGGGCGCGCCCGTAGCGCGCGCCCGAGGCGCGTCCCGCCGCCGCCGTCGTTTCGACCATAGGGGATGGCGAGGCACATGGATCAGTCCTCGGCCAGGATCGGCGTCGTGGCGCCTTGGCGCGGGTCCTCGAAGGTGCGGAACCAGGAGAGCTTGTCGCGCAGTGTGACGACCTCGCCGACGATGATCAGGGTCGGTGGTTTGGGCGGGTCCGCCTCCACGACGCTGAGAATGCCGGACAGGGTGCCGGTGTAGACGCGCTGCATGTGGGTGGTGCCCTGCTGCACCAGGGCCACCGGCATCGCCGGGGCGACGCCGTGCGCGATCAATTCCCGGACGATGATCGGCAGTCCGACCAGGCCCATATAAAACACAATCGTTTGGCCTGGCTGCGCGAGCTGGGTCCAGTTGAGGTTGATGCTCCCGTCCTTGAGGTGCCCGGTGACGAAGGTCACCGACTGGGCATAATCCCGGTGGGTCAGGGGGATGCCGGCATAGGCGGCGCAGCCCGAGGCGGCGGTGATGCCGGGGATGACCTGGAACGGAATCCCCTCGGCGGCCAGGGTGTCGATTTCCTCGCCGCCGCGGCCGAAGATGAAGGGGTCGCCGCCCTTGAGCCGCAGCACCCGGTGCCCGTCGCGCGCCAGATCGGCGAGCATCCGGTTGATCTCTTCCTGGCGCATGACGTGATTGTTGCGCTCTTTGCCCACATAGATCCGTCGGGCGTCACGCCGGGTCATGGCGAGGATGGGTTCGGCGACCAGCCGGTCGTAGACCACCACGTCCGCCTGCTGCATGAGCCGCAGGGCACGGAAGGTCAGGAGGTCGGGATCGCCGGGGCCGGCCCCGACCAGATAGACCTCACCCAGGTCGTGATCGAGTGCGCCGGGAGCCAGTTCGCGCTCGATCGCCGCCTCGGCTTCGTCCACCTGACCGGCGAAGATGCGTTCGGCGACGGCGCCTTCCAGCACCCGGTCCCAGAAATGGCGACGGTCGCGCTGGTCGCTGAAACGGTCCTTGACCCGCGTGCGGTAGCGGCCGCACAGGTCGGCCAGCCGGCCGTAGCCGGCGGGGATCAGCGCTTCCAGCCGGGTGCGCAGCAGTCGCGCCAGGACCGGGGAGGTCTTGCCGCTGGAGACGGCGACGATCACCGGCGCCCGGTCGATGATCGACGGCAGCAGGAAGGTGCAGGCGTCCGGGTCATCGACGACGTTCACCGGAATGTCCTGCGCCTTGGCGAGCGCGGCGATCTGCCGGTTCACCGTCGGGTCGTCGGTGGCGGCAATGACCAGTTTCATGCCGCGGACATCGGTGGGCTCGAAGGGACGGGGCTGGTGCCTAAATGCCCCCGCCTGGGCCTGACGGGTCAGGGTCTCGGTGAGTTGGGGAGAGACCAGGGTCACGGCCGCACCGGCGCGCAGCAGACTCGTCAGTTTGCGCTGCGCGGTCGCGCCGCCGCCCACCACCAGGCAGGGTCGGTCCGCGATGGAGAGAAAGACTGGAAGGAATTCAAGGGTCATGGACGTCGGGCACCAGGTCGGCCGTTGAGTTATCAGTCTAAAGACCGTAATATACTTAAATACTTAGCATTCGCATAGGTGGAGCGCGTGGTCAACGAGATCGATTCAGAGTCGCTGCAACAGCGGATCGCCGCCGGGGAGGGCATTGTGTTACTCGACATCCGCACGCCGGCTGAAGTCGCCCAAGGGGTGATTCCGCAGGCGCAGTTGCTGCCGATGCACCTGCTGCCCCTGCGGCTGAACGAACTGCCGCAGGATCAGGACGTGGTCATCTACTGCCGCAGCGGCGCACGGTCCTACCAGGCCTGTGCCTACATGATGCAGCAGGGCTGGGATCGGGTGATCAACCTGCGCGGCGGCATCATCGCCTGGGCCAGGCACGGATACCCGATCGACTACCCTGAGCAGTAAGCCGATTTCTGGCCAATCAAGTGCCATCTCGCGCCGCCGACTCATGCCTGGAGCCCGTGGTGCAGCGCGTAGGATGGGCAGAGCGGGAGCGATGCCCATCCGGCCACCGCGACGCTTGCGGATGGGCATCGCTCTCGCTCTGCCCATCCTACCGAAAAGCCTGACCCCATCACCTTGGATCACGCCCGCCCGCGGTGCAGTTCCAAAAAGGTCATCGGGATGGGGTTGCGCGCATCGGCCGGGTGTTGGATGCGGCTGATCTCCCGCCAGGCGTCCGTCTCCCAGGGCGGAAAATAGGTATCCCCGTCGATCGCCGCGTGCACCTGGGTGAGATAGAGCCGATCCGCCCGCGGTAACGCCTGCGCATAGAGGCTGGCCCCGCCGACGATCATGAGCTGCGCTTCTCCCGCTGCCGCGGCGATGGCCGCGTCCAGTGACCCGACCGCGGTGCAACCCGCGGCCTGGAATGCGGGATCATGGGTCAGGACCAGATGCCGTCGTCGCGGCAAGGGTCCCGGCAGGGACTCCCAGGTGCGCCGACCCATGACGATGGTCTGGTCGAGCGTCAGGCGCCGGAAATGACCCAGGTCCGCCGGCAGGTGCCAGGGCAGGGCGTTGCCGCGGCCGATGACGCCGTTAGCGGCGACGGCGGCGACCACGCACAGCAGGGGCGCCAACTCAGGAGGTCGCGGCGACCGCTTCGGGGACCAGCGCGGGGGCTGACCACAGCCGTTCCAGGTTGTAGAAGTCGCGCACCTTCGGGAGCATCACGTGAACGACCACGCCATTGAGGTCGACCAGTGCCCACTCGCCCTCGTTCAGCCCTTCGGTGCCCAGGGGCGCCTCTCCGGCTTCTTTCGAGCGGTAGGCGACGGTCTCGGCGATGGCCTTGACATGCCGGTCCGAGGTCCCCGAGGCCACGATCATGTAGTCCGTGATGGCGGTCTTGCCGCGCACATCCATGACCTGGACGTCTTTGGCCTTCATGTCGTCCAGGGTATCCACCACCAGTTGCCTGAGTTTTTCGAGCTGCATGCGATCTCCTCTGCTTCGGATTCAAGGGGTGCGGGTGCACCGTTTCACGCGATTCAAAGCGTCCTTGCGGGGTGCCGACGCAGACGGTGCAAGCGTCTTCGTCCGGCGCGGCGCACTGACTCGGGGGTCGGCGCCGGGGTCCGCCATCCACCGCGAACCCGACAGACTGTGATCGATAGCGATCAGTGTTCAGCCTTGATTCCGGCGACTGGTCCGTAAAGCCCGGCCTCCCGAATGATGTCAAGCACCGGGTCCGGAACCAGATACCGGGGGCTCAACCCCTGACGAATCAGTGCGCGGATCCGGGTCGAGGCGATAGCGACCTGGGTCACCTCCTGGAACAGGATGCCGCCCGCGGGTCGGTCGCGCAGTGCGTGCGGGCCGGCGCAGCCATGTTGCGCGTAGAGCGTCTGCAACCCCGGCTCCAATCTGCCGCCGACCCCAGGGCGATGCATCACGACCAGATGGGCGAGGGTCAGGATCTCGTGTGGCCGATACCAGTCAAGGAATCCGCGGAAGGCGTCGCCCCCGACCAGCAGACAGATCGGCACCTGTACGCCCAGTTCGGCCCGCAAGGACTGTAAGGTGTCGTACGAGAAGGATCCCCCCGGCCGCTCCAGTTCACGGGTGTCCGCCACGAACTCGGGCTGATTGGCGATGGCCGCTTCCAGCATCGCCAGCCGTAGTGTCGCCGGGGTCGCGGGTTGGGGGCGGTGAACCGCAACGTTGAGCGGGATGAAGCGGACCTGGTCGAGCCGCAAGGACTCGAGGCAATCCAGCGCCGGGCGCAGATGCCCCAAATGGATCGGGTCGAAGGTGCCGCCGAGGATGCCGATCATCGCCGTGCGGTGCCGTCGCGACGACACCCGGCATCCGACCCGATGGCGGGACTAAAGCGCATGCCTCTGGCGGACCGCACGGTGGCAGGCGCGTGGGAGCCGGACACGGATTGCTGTCGAACGCACCGGCAGTGCGCCGCTGCGGACTCCCGTTGGTTGATCGGTAAGGGCCTTGGGCAAGGTCTCCTGACTCTTATGCGACGGACAGTGAATCAGCTTGGTTGAGGTAACATTAGCAGAAACGGTAGCGTCGCGTCACCCGAACGCGCGATGTCGGGTCAGCGGCCCTGATGGCTCTGCGGGCCCTGTCATTGTCGGCAAGATCAAGTCCGGTGTACTCGACGACAAGTCGTCGCCCACACTCTATCATTGTAGAATTCACCGACTGCCGAGGTCCAGCCCGCCATGCCCACGCTACGCATCCTGACCAATGTCCAAGTCCCGGCCGAAGTCCGTGCCGGTTTACTGAAACGCGCCTCCGGCACCGTGGCTGAGCTGCTGGGCAAGCCGGAGTCTTATGTGATGGTGGTTCTGGAGGCCGGTCGTGATCTGATCTTCGCCGGCTCCGCGGCACCCGCCGCCTATCTGGAACTGAAAAGTCTGGGCCTGCCCGAACTCAAGACGGCCCACTACTCGCGCGTGTTGTGCGACCTGCTCGATGAGTCGCTGGGTATCCCGGCCGAGCGGGTGTACATCGAGTTCGCCGCTCCGCCCAGGCACCTATTCGGCTGGAATGGCGGAACGTTCTAGCCCCGACCTGGGGAAGCCAAGGCTGAAGCCTTGGACTCCTGTCGGGTGACCGTCACGATCGGACTTCGCCGTTCCCCAGGACCACGAATTTCAGCGAGGTCAGCCCCTCCAGGCCCACCGGTCCGCGGGCATGAAATTTGTCCGTGCTGATGCCGATCTCGGCGCCGAGGCCATACTCGAAGCCGTCGGCGAAACGGGTGGAGGCGTTGACCATGACCGAACTGGAGTCGACTTCGCGCAGGAAGCGGCGGGCGCGGCTGTAGTCCTCGGTGACGATGGCGTCGGTGTGCGCCGAGCCGTAGCGGGCGATGTGCTCCATGGCCGCATCCAGGCCGTCCACGACCCGGATCGACAGGATCGGTGCCAGGTACTCGGTGGCCCAGTCCTCCTCGGTGGCCGCCAACGCCGCGGGCAGGAGTTCACGGGTGCGCGGGCAGCCGCGCAGTTCCACGCCTTTCTCCCGCAGGGCGGCGGCGATGGGCGGCAGCAGCGACGGTGCCGCTGCCGCGTCCACCAGCAGCGTCTCCAAGGTGTTGCAGGTGCCGTAGCGCTGGGTCTTGGCATTCAAGGTGATGCGCAACGCCTTCTGCGGGTCGGCCGCGGCGTCGAGATAGACGTGGCAGATCCCGTCCAGGTGTTTGATCACGGGCACGCGCGCTTCGCGGCTGATGCGCTCGATCAGGCTTTTGCCGCCGCGCGGGATGATGACGTCGATTGATTCCGGCATGGCGATCATGACCCCCACCGCGGCGCGGTCCGTGGTGGCGACCACCTGGACCCCGTCGCCGGGCAACCCGGCCGCGTCCAGTCCATCGCGGATACAGGCGGCGATGGCTTGATTGGAGGCGAGGGACTCGGAGCCGCCGCGCAGCACCGTGGCATTGCCAGACTTCAGACAGAGTCCGGCCGCGTCCGCCGTCACGTTGGGGCGGGACTCGTAAATGATCCCGATCACCCCGAGCGGCACGCGCATGCGGCCGACCTGGATGCCGGACGGGCGGTAGTTCAGGTCCGTGATGGCGCCGATGGGGTCGGGCAGGGCGGCGATCTGGCGCAGACCCTCAATCATGGCGTCGATGCGTCCGGGGGTCAGTTCGAGTCGGTCGAGCGCGGCGGTATCCAGCCCCTTGGCGGCGCCGTCTTCGAGATCGGCGCGGTTGGCCGCACTGATGGTGTCGCGCGCCTGATCGATCCGCCGCGCGATGGCGTGCAAAGCGGCGTCCTTATCGCAGGTGGCAGCGCGGGCCAGCGCGCGCGCGGCCGCGCGGGCGCGGCGGCCCACCTCGGCCATGTAGGCGTCGATGTCGGTGATCTGGGTCATACTGTGTTGCGCTGTCGATCCGTGCTGGATCGCCTCAATTGTATCTCCGGGAGTATAGTTTCGTACCTGAAATCCGAACAGACCCTTGGTGTAGGGGCGGGTTTGAAACCCGCCCCTACGTTCCGATATCACGTCCGACGGCCAAATGCCGGGGACCGGGGCAACCGTTGGTGCTCGGGACGGTACCGCGGATCGGCATTCCGACCGACGGGGCTTGTTGCGCCGCGGCGCGGTCGCCATCTTCAGGCGTGCGGTCGAATTGACGACCTCGCTTTGCCCAGGGTGCCCGCTATGACTAATCAAACCGCTGACGAACGCCTGGCGCTGACCCGGCGCATCATGGATCTGCTCACGCTCTGGGCACTGCCCGCGTCGGCGATTGTTGACATTCTGGACTTGCCGGATACCGTGAAGGCGCGGCAGGTCGGGCGTTTTCGCGAGGCCGAGCCCTTGCCCGACGACCCGCGGGTGAATCGTCGGATCGCCTATCTGGTGCGGATCGAGGAGGCACTGCACACCTATTTTCCGCGTAATCCGGAACAGCGCAACCTCTGGGTCAGGCGCGGGAACCGGCGGTTCGGTCGGCGTGCACCCATCGCCGTCATGGTGGAGGACGGCGAGAGCGGCATGATCGCGGTGCTGTCGCATCTGGACTGTACCTTTGCCTGGGACCTGACCGGCTCCAAATCCGAGTATCAGATGACCTGATACGGCGCCGCCTCAGTCGCCGCCCTCGCCCGGCGTCAGGTAGCCCGCGCAGGGCAGATGCAGCGGTTCGATGGGCTTGGATTTTCGCACCCGCACCGCGGTCAGGCTGCCGCCCCACAGGCAGCCGCTATCGATTCCCCAGACGTTGTTCTGATCCCAGTAACCCAGCGCGGACCAGTGCCCGAAGATGATCCGCGCATTGCTGGTCTGTCGGCCCGGACACTGGAACCAGGGGAACACGCCTGCCGGACGATTGGCCGGCAGGCTCTTTTCCTTGAGCGCCAAAGTGCCGTCCGCGGTGCAATAGCGAAGCCGAGTCAAGCAGTTGGTGATGAAGCGCAGACGTTCGATGCCGGTGAGTGCCGGGCTCCAGCGGCTCGGCTCGTTGCCGTACATGGCGAACAGGAAGTCGCGCCAGTCCGGTCCCCGCAGGGCGGTTTCCACCTCAAGGGCGCAAGCGCGCGCGTCGTCCAGGGTCCATTGCGGGGGGAGTCCCGCATGGATCAGCGTGTAGCCCTTGGCGCTGTCGTGATGCAGCAGGGGGCGATGGCGCAGCCAATCCAGGAGTTCCTCGCGATCAGGGGCCTCTAGGACCGCCTGGAGGGTGCCCTTCTGCGCGTGCTTCTGGTTGCCGACGGCCAGCGCGAGCAAGTGCAGGTCATGGTTGCCGAGTACGACGACCGCACGGGCGTCGAGCGAGCGGACCAGCCGCAGCACGCCCAGGGAGCCGGGTCCCCGGTTGACCAGGTCGCCGGCGAACCAGAGATGGTCCGCGCCGGGATCGAAACGGATGCGTTCGAGCAAACGGTGGAGTTCCAGTTCGCAGCCCTGGATATCGCCGATGGCGTAAGTGGACATGCGCGTGCGGTCGGCGGCGCCCCGGCTAGTGCAGGTTGCGGGTGGATGCCAGGGAAAACGCCGGGATCGCGGCGTCGAAGCGGGTGCCGTCGTCGCTGACCATGCCGTAGCTCCCATGCATACTGCCGACCGGTGTGGGCAGGATGGTGCCGCTGGTATATTCAAAGCACTCGCCCGGTTGCAGATAGGGTTGTTCTCCCACCACGCCTTCCCCGCGGACTTCCTGAACCTTGCCGTTCGAATCGGTGATCACCCAATGCCGGTCGAGCAGGCGCGCGGCCTCGTCGCCTTGATTCTCAATGGTAACGGTGTAGGAAAAGACATAGCGTCCGTCGGACGGTGAGGACTGCTCGGGCTGGAACTTGCTGAGGGCACCGACCTTGATCGAGTGATGCTTCATTTTGACTCCTTGAATCGTTGCAATGGGTTGACTGACCGCGCTCAGGCCGCCAAAGGTACCTTAGGCGATTTTCGGCAAATCCTATACCATCTCGTGCGTCTTTTCGCCCGCCTTCCGCGTCGCGCCGACAGTCACATCGCCCTGGTATGCTCCTGTCGGCACTCCCTGAAGGCAGGCGCGTCGGTCCGGTCCGCACAGCGACACCGCGGTGCAGCGCGCGTGAACGGAAGCAGACAAGCGGGCCGCAACGCGGGATAATACGAACCGAGTGGCGGCGGCGATGACCGGGCATGTCCGTTCACGCCGCGCTCGTTGCGCAATGTTGATGGTTGTTTCGCACGGTTTTCGTTCCTCACCCCCAGAACTTCACTTGCAGTGTTCTTCGGTACGTCCATGACTTACAAGCGCAACCGTCGAAAACCCGATCTGTTCGCACTCCTGCTGGTCGTCGTGGTCGTCGGGATGGCCGCAACCCTTGCGTACCAGATCAACATCTACTACGGCGCGGATGCGGTGCCGATCGCCACGCAGGCGCCCGGTGCCGAAGCGGTCGGCGGCTGATCGCTTCACGGCAGGTCTCCTTCCCATGCCGGATAAACTCCGTTTAGCTGTCATCGGTGTCGGATACCTGGGTCGGTTTCACGCCCTGATCTACTCGCGAATGACCGACGTCGTGTTGGTCGGCGTGGTCGACGCGGACCCGGAGCGCGCCCAGGCCGTGGCGACCGAGGCCGGCTGCGCCGTTTTTGATCGTGCGGCGGATCTGGTCGACCGGGTCGATGCGGTCAGCATCGTGGTCCCGACCACGCTCCATCGGTCGGCCGCCGAGCCGTTTTTGCGGCGCGGTATCGCGGTGCTGATCGAGAAACCCATCGCCGCGACCCAGGCGGACGGCGCCGCGATCGTGCAACTGGCCGATGACCATGGGGCACTGGTGCAGATCGGGCATGTGGAGCGGTTCAATGCCGGGGTCATGGCGCTGGCCGAACGCATCACGGCACCGCGCTACATCGAAGCCCAGCGCATGGGCGGATTCACCGAGCGCGCGACCGACGTGGACGTGGTGTCGGATCTCATGATCCACGACATCGACATCATCCTGGCGCTGGTGGGGGCGCCGATCAGCAGCATCGCCGCGGTGGGTTCAGCGGTGCTGACCCCTCATGTGGACATTGCCAGCGCCCGTCTGGAATTCGTCAACGGGACCGTGGCGAATGTCGTCGCGAGCCGTGTCTCAGACAAACAGACCCGCCGCATCCGGGTCTTCCAGCCGGGGGCCTACCTGTCGCTCGACTTCATCGCGCAAACCATCGACAGCGCCGGTCTCAAAGAAATACCGGGGGCCGCCCGCCCCGAGATCGTGCGTGAGCGTCTTCAGGTCGAAGCGGTCAAGCCGCTGGACCGGGAACTGGCCGCCTTCGTGCAGTCGGTCCGCACCGGCCGTCCGCCATTGGTGGACGGCGCCATCGGGCTGAAGGCATTAGAGGTCGCGCTGGACGTTCGTGCCCGCATCGGTGGCTAGCACTTCCGAGCCGACGATGGACCCGCTCAGCCGAGTCTCGCTGGCTTGCAAACACTCCGCCACCGTGATGCCTGACCCCTCGCTCAAGCAGCGCGCCAGCGGCAAGCCAGCAAGCCCTTGTCGGCGGTACGCGGTCCCTTTCCGCCAGCCTAGGCGTGGCGTCCTGCCGTCGCTGCTCGCTTCGCTATCCGCGGATCAGGGCATCGCGACCCGAAATCCGAAGCTCAGCGCGCTCGAGAGCACCGATTCCATCTCCCGGCGGGGGCCGCCCGTGTTCACGACACCAAGCGCATAGAGCACGACACGATTGTTCAGCGGATATTCCCCATACGCCGAGAGTTCGTTGGATGAGTCGTCCAGGTTGCGCGCGGACATGAGGCGCCAGTAGGGCCCGTCCGAGAGCAGATTGTTCTGCCAAACCAGGTAGAGGTAGTTCTGACCCAACAATGGCGGGGCCAGACCCAGTGCGGCGCCGAGCAACGGGTCACGCTCGGCCCGGGGCGCCTCACCCACGGCGGCGGCGCGCGAGAAGTAGGCGGAGGACTCGTCAGCACGGTAGCCGTGGCCGTAATAGAGGTACTCCAAATTCAGGGTCTGTCCATTCTCCAGGGTCAGGGCAGCACCCGCGAGCGCCGCCTCACGGCGCGGGGACTCCTCGACCATCTGGAATAGCACGTCCGGGACCAACGGGGAGCTGAGCCCGTTGGGCAGGGTCCCGGTGCTGGCCTCCGCGTAGAGCAGCAAGGCATCGCTCAGGGTCCGTTGCAGATCGATGCCAACGAACCAGTCGCGGTCCTGCGGCTTGGCCACGGCGAGCCCGGCGGACCAGTCAAAGCCGCGCCAATCAAGCCTCGCGACCCAGGTGTCTTCCCAGGGGTCCGGCTCGTCGACGTCGTGCCCGGAGCCGAAGACCCAACCGGCCCATAGGGCGAGGCTTTGGTTGGGGGTCCAGATGACTCGCGCGATGTCGATGCCGCTGAGTTCCAGGTTCGGGTTGTTGCGCCCGCTGTTGAAGTAAAACGGGTTGGACGGAGAGCGAAACTGGCTCGGCCCCCAGGTCAAGAGCTCCCGGCCCGCCGAGAACGACAACGACTGGGTGAGGTTGAAGCCCAGGGCGGCCTGGCTGAGGTAGAGCTGATTGCCCTCCGACTGGTTCAGCGGGGCGTCCAGTCCTTGGATTACAAGAATCGGTCTTAGGTATAGCTTGAAGCGCTCGGTGGTCAGTTTGATGTCGAATCGGCCCTCAACATTAGCCACCGACCTCGGCAGATTCGCAATGTCGTTGTCTGGGTTGAGGATGCTGCGGCCCTGATAGGTGTAGGTCTCACCGTATCCGTAGAGCTGGCCGCGCCAGTCCAGCGCGATGTCCTCGAAGGCCCCACCCTGGGCCGCCCGGCCGAGACCGAAGGCAGCCAGAACGGCAACCACCAGGTAGGCCCGGATAACAAGTTCCCGCAATCGTCGCCGCATTAGTCTTTACCGCAATCTGCCCACCGCACAGTGATTCCTGGCGGGCGCGATGGGAAACAGCAATGGTGGAGCCCGGACTTTGGTCACCGGGCTCCCGCGTTGTCGGCCCCCTGCCGCCACCGCGAACGGCGGGGTCAGCAGTTCCGCCGGCCGCGCTCCGGCCTTTACATCTGTCCGAGCGAGAAGACGGAGGACGAAATTTCCTCGACCTTGACCGCCCCGTAAGCGAGCTCGGTCTTGGCGTCCTCGAGCTGGTCCTCGATGACCATGCGGCTGATGAAGGGGATCGTGTTGCCGTTGTATCGAATCGTCTGATCGTATGTGAAGGCGGCGCTCTTCAGCAGCTTGCCCGACAGGGAGTAGAACTCCGCTTTGATGCCGAGCCCGCGATCCTTGGCTATCCAGTAGCGCACCCGGTCATAGGTGGTGTGCTTGTCACGCGCTTGGAGCTCAAGGACGTAGCACTCGTCTCCGCCAATACTCTCCTCGCCGTCCAGCGTCGCCTTGTAGTCTTTGGCGTAGTTGGTCGCCGCGATGTCGCCGTTGGAGGCCAGCCCGGTCATGCGTTGGCGCGGTGACACCGGGATCGGCTTCGACAGCCCGGGCTTGGTAATCCACATATTCCGTCCGGCTTGGAGCAGCTTGTTGCCGCGGAAGCGAGATGGTTCGAGGGTCTCCACAAGGCTGGCGTCCGGTACGGCCTTGACCTGGAGCACTTGCGGTTCGAGCTTGCGCCCGCCCTCGCGCGACTCGGCCGTCACAGTCCACTCGATGCCCGGCAGCCCGCCGCCACGCGCTTTATCCGACTGCTCAAGCAGACTGTTCGGATCCGGGGCGGCCATCGCGGTCGTGGCCGTGATGGTAAGTATGGTGGCAAGAATGGCCCCGAGCCGGCTGCCAGCGTGAATGTGGGTGAGCGTATACATGGTCGGTTCTCCGAGCGTGATTTGAGTCATCGAGTAGCGGTCAAACGTGACCTAAGGCATCGATAATAGGTTGACGGGCAGCACGGCGGGCGGGGATCCAGGCCGAAAGCAGGCCGACAACCGCAAGTGCGACCGCAGCCCCGATCATGCGCTCGTCCATATCGATCAGCAGCGGCACGGCCGCGACCTGGTTGGGCGGCACGTACGAGATGCCGGCCGAGTTCACAATGGCACGCACCGCCATCGTCACGGCGAAGCCGACACCGCAGCCGATCACGAGAAGCAGCCCGGCCTCAAAGGCGAACAACCGGGTGACACCCCGCTGACGCAGGCCGATGGCGCGCAGCGTGCCGATCTCGCGGGTGCGCTCGACGACGGCCATACCCATGGAATTGATGACGCTCATGGCAACGACGGTCAGTACGATCAGGAAGATGAAGCCGAAGATCATGTCGAACATCTGGCGCACCTGGCGATAGAAGGACGAAAGCTCATCCCAGCTCTGGATCTCCAGATCCAGGCCCGCCTCGGCAAACCGCCGATCGAGATCAGCCCGTGTGACCGCGGTGCTGCCTGCATCGTCCAGCAACACGGTCAGCCGGTCGGCACGGCCCTCGGCGTCGTAAAGATAGCGCGCAAGCTCCAGCGGCATGAAGGCCGCGAGGTCGTTGGTGGACGCGTTACCGGTGTTGAAAATCCCGCCGACGACGATGTCCGAGGCGTTGGCCTGACCACCGAGCGTGTTGACCAGGACGGCCCCGGTATCGCCGAGGCCAAGCTTCATCAGCCCAGCTAGTCCGTTGGCGATGGCAACGGTATCGCGTTTTTCGGTATCAAGGGTCTCGACGCCGCTACCGGCCACGTTGCGGCTTTCGGCCAGCGCCGGGACCACGGAGAGGCCCATACGCAGCTGCTTGGCCGCCTCGGGCTGGACGCCTTCGGCGACAAAAATGGTGCTGACACGGCCGTTGGACATCAATCCGGAAATGGTCATGCGCGGGGCAACGAGCTGCACGTGCTGACTCTCGAGGGCGATTGCGCGGATGCGCTCAATGTCATCGCCATCGAGCATGTAGCGTTCCGGGTCCAGCTTGCCCTCGCGGCTCATGCCAGGTTTCTGAATGGTCAGGTGGCCGAGCAGTTCGCCATGGATGGCTTGGAGCTCCAGCCCGCGGTAGATGTTGTGGGTGTAGCCGGCGAACAGGGAGATGCCCGCATATCCCAGCACGATTGCCAGGAAGGTTACCAGGCTGCGGCGACGGTTCCGCGTCAGCCCCCGCAACGCCAGCATCAGCAGGGAGGGTTGTTTGTGCTTCATGCCATCACCTCGTCTTTCTCAATCTCACCGTCACGCAGCAGGATCTTCCGGTCCACGTGATCAAGCAGGCGTGAATCATGAGTCGTGAACACGAAGGTCACGCCGTGGGCGCGGTTCATCTCCCTCATCAGGTCGACGACCATGCGACTATTCTCGGAGTCGAGGTTAGCCGTCGGTTCATCGGCGATGACCAACTGCGGCTCGATCACCAGCGCCCGGGCAATGGCGACGCGCTGACGCTGACCGCCGGAGAGCAGGTCCGGGCGCGAGGACTCGAATTTCGCCAACCCGACCTCACGCAGCAATTTCGCGGCCGCGTCCTGGGCTTCGTCCTGGGGCGCACCGCGCAATTGCAACGGCAACATGACATTCTCGACGGCGGACAGGACCGGGACGAGGTTGAAGCTCTGGAAGACGAAGCCGATACGTTTGGCCCGAAAGTCGGTCAGCTCGTCGTCCCCAAGCCTTATGGTCTTGGTCCCGTCGAACACGATCTGGCCCTTATCCGGTAGATCAATGAGGCCGAGCACGTGCATCAGGGTGGACTTGCCACTTCCGGATGGACCCCAGACGGCGAGGAACTCACCCGGCGCGATATCCATGGACACCCCGTTGAGGGCGGTGACCTGAGTCTTGCCAAGCTCGAAGCGGCGATGGATGTTCTTGAGTTGCACCAGCGGCCCGACGGTCGAGAGACCCTCGACGCCCAGCGAAAAATCGTTCGCCGGGTCCGCGTACGCAGGACTCAGCGGCAGAGTGGCTGCGGTCATTTCGACTACTCCGTAGTAGTAACAAAGGGGGGGGAACGCCTGGCATTCGCTGCCGGGCGCCCCAAACAGGTACGCCATGGAGCCTCATGCAACCTTGGCGAGTACAACCTCAGTCTGAGCAAACGCCGGGACGCGGGGGGTTCCGATGATATAGGCGATCCTCTTGATGGCATGGTTCGGGTTCTTGTTTGGCAGCACGCCGATCTCCCAGTGGTAGTCCGGGTGATTGAAGTCCGCGACCAATTCGGCGAGCTCGTCTTGTGTGTAGGCGCGCAGTCCCGAGACCACATTGTCCCAGCAGAACATCAAGGGTACGATCGGCACCAGGTAGCCGAACACTAAGTGGTGCCAGCGAAACGGACGAATTCGGGCAGTCATGATCAGGGCCAAGATGAAGCTGGGGATCAGGCTGATGAACAGTATCCAGCGCGCGCTGCGCTCCGGGGTCTCGAACGACGCGAACACGGCGCGACGATCGAAGGCGGACTTGAGGATCGCCTTGGCGTCCCGTGGCTTGAAGTGGTGAAAGCCCCGGATGATGACCCGGGCACCCGGCAGATCATCGGGGACCGCACGCGCATCGACGGGGGTCTCGACCGGATCCACGTAGTCGTACTTGCGCTCGAGCTTGCGGTACTCGGCCACTTGCGGGAAATAGTCGGTGATGCGCAGCCTGCCGAGGCGCTCCTCGCTGAAGGCGTCGTCGAGGGAGCGGATCAGGGTGCGGCCGCTGCCGGCGCAGAGCTCGGTGACGTCCCTCTCGCCTTGCTCCGCAAGGATCTTTTGGAGCTTGTCGATGGCGGTCTCCAGGGTCGGCGAGTTGGCGTCGATCTGCTCGATGATCTCGGCGATGTGATGTTTGAGGAAGTTCGGCACCCAGGGCAGGTCGGTGAATTCAAAGAGATGCAAGCGCATGGTCGATCTCCAGTAAGGCTTGATTGATATCGATCTTTGGGCAGTGTCGCCCAAGTGGCTCATTCAGCGGGTTTGAGATGGGCTCGGGTGGCCTCGCGGGGCCAACGATCGCGAAAGTCGTAGCGCCCCGGGGACAGGATGTCGTTGGGATCCAGCGAGGTCTTGAGCACCCGCATGAAGTGGCCGTAGTCGTCGTCCGACTGCGGCATCGACTCCATCGACTGGATGCCCAAACGGGAGGAGAGATATCCTGCCCCGTGCAGCGCCCCGATCAGCTCGCGATGGCAGGCCATCGCGCGATCGTCCTCGCCCTGGACGCTGCGGTCGTACACCGGATTGATGGCCACGTTGATCTTGCGCCCGGTCACGCACAGGAGCGCGATCTTGGGCTCGAAGCCGTGACGCAGACAGATCTCCTCGGTGATTTTCACCAGGCGCTTCATGTGGCGCCCTTGGAACGGCAGGGACGGGTAGCTCCAAATGGTCCCGCAACCGTCGCGGTCGGCGTCCATCGCGGCGGGAATCGGTCCCGGCTTGCGCCAGTAGGCCATGGCCACAAACTCATCTTCGGTGTAGCCCTTGAACGAGCTCTCACGGTGCAATCGGGTAAGCATGGCCGGGTCGCGGCCGAGGATCAGCTTGGTGAAGCCCGGTAGGCGCTCCATCCACTTGATGCGATTGTTATCCAGGAACAACAGGCTATCGACCTTGCCGGCCAGGGCCTTGGTGATCAGCCGACGCTCCGCGAGCCCCTGCTCGCGCGAGAGGTTGTAGAGCGCCCCCCAGCCGTTCCAGCGATCGATCTTAAGGCGGCGCTTCTCCTGCTCGAGCAGCGCCTTCGGGAGGGGCGTGATGCCCTTCGCCCGGCTCCAGGGATAGCGGCTGCGGGTGGCAAGCATTCGGTAGTCGTTCCACAGCCCCACCGGCAGCGCCAGCCCCTGCAGGCGCAAGCCGCGCAGGGCATCGATCACTTCCCCGGCCTTGCGATCGTCGTCGATCGAGAAGAACAGAGTCTGGAAGAAGGCCGGCTCCGGCGACAGCCAGAAGGTCATGCTCGTCACAATGCCGAGGTTGGACTGGCTGAACAGCCCGTTGACGGCTGGCCCGACACCCCACTCGCTGATGGGTCCTAGGTCCGACTCCGGATAGCGGGAGTGGCCGGTGCGGATCACCTCGCCGGTGGGCAGCACCACCTCCATGGCGGCGATATGGGCGATGCGATCACCGTACACACCCTTGGCGACACCGCGCTCGAGGGTGTTGCCGATGAGACTGGAGTCACGCGGTCCGCCGCTGATGGCCATGAAGGTGCGTGCGCTCTGCTCGTGCAGAAAATCGCAGATCTGTCCCTGGGTAACGCCGGGGCCAACGGTAACGTGGGCGAGCTCCTCGCAATAGTCGGAGATGCGGTTCAAGCGCCCCAGGTCCATGACCACGTTGCCGTCCTGTACCGGGACGCGCGAGCCGTAGCCCCAGTTCTTCCCCTTGCTGATGGGGTAGATGGGAACGCGGTGGCGATTGGCGATATGCACGCAGGCCTGCACCTCACCGGTATTGGCGGGACGCAGGATTGCCGGCACTTGCTGGCGGGTCGCAAAGGTGGTGGTTGCCACGACTCTCAAGAGCTCGTTGTCGACGCGCACATGCTGCTCGCCGATGGCCTGGCGCCAGTCGGCGAAGGCTTGGCGGTAGTTCGGGGCAGGGTCACTGCTGCGGATCTCGCGCGCCGCGATCAGTTCGGGAATGCTCACGTTGAATTTCTCCTCGGGTTCGTCCGCAAGGCTCACGCGCGTTCAGGCTCGCGCGGAGGCGAGGTGACTGTCGATGAGTTCGGAGACGCCGCGCACGTGCGGCGCCTGCAGCAGGCTGTAGTGGTCGCCCCTGACGTAGTGATGGGTCAGGTTGCTAACGATGCCACTCCAACCGGCAACCGGATGGGCCGGGTGGTCCTCGGGCGCGTCACAGGCGTGGATCAGCACCGTCTTGCCACCGTAGGGGCTGGGCTGGTGCTGGAACATGGCTTGAAGGTTGGTGTCGAGCACGCGGCACAGGCGCTCAAGCTGCTCCATCGGCACATCCGCGGGCAGTAGCCCACTCCCGACGGCACGCTCCACCAGGCGTCTTCTGGCGTCGGGCGCATCGCCGAGATCGGACACATCAAGCTCACTGCCGCCACCCATGCCGGCGATGTCGCGCGCCATCCATTCGATCCGCTCGTGTTGGCTGACCTGCCGCCCGCCGGTCTCGTGGACATAGCTGTCGATCATGAACACGACCTCGACCTCGTCGCCCTCGGCTGCCAACCGCGCAGCCATCTCAAGGGCGATGATGCCTCCGAGAGACCAACCGCAGAATCGATAGGGGCCACTCGGGGACTGCTTGCGAACCGCTACGAGGTAGTGATCGACCATGGTGCGGAAGTCCGCGAGCGGAATCTCATTGCGGCGTAGACCCTGGGAACGAATGCCGAAGACCGGGTAGTGGCCCGCCAGCAGCTCGGTCAGTTTGCGGTAGGCGAGGATGTTGCCGCCGACGGGGTGGACGCAAAACAGGGGCCGCTCGGCATTCCCGCGACGCAGCGGGGTCAGGATGTCATCATCATCACCGCCGTCGCGCTCCAGCCACGCGGCCATGCCGGCAACGGTGCGCGCCCGCATCAGGACGTCGAGCGGCAGCTCACGCCCGAGCGCCTCGCCGATCTTTGCGAGCAGGACAACCGCCAAGAGTGACTGACCACCGAGGTCGAAGAAGTCGTCGTCGATACCGATGCGCTCAACCTCCAAGACCTCCTCCCAGAGGCGGCACAGCATGCGCTCGAGCCCACTACGCGGCTCGCAGTAGGCGCGCTCCGGGTGGGAATCGGTGACCTGGGGAACAGGCAGCGCGTTGCGATCGAGCTTGCCGTTGGGGGTCATCGGGAAGTGCTCCAGCGACACGAAGGCCAGCGGCACCATGTACTCCGGCAGCGTCTGGCGCAGGTGACCCTGAAGCGCCTCGTGGGACGGAACCGCGTTGGCACGGCTGGGCACCACGTAAGCGACCAGATCCTTGATGCCCCGGTGCAACTCGCACGCCAGCACCACGGCCTCGGCGATACCCGGGTGACGGCAAAGTACGACCTCGATCTCCCCAAGTTCGACGCGGTACCCGCGGATCTTCACTTGATCGTCGAGACGGCCGAGAAACTCGATCTTGCCGTCGGCGAAGTAGCGTCCCAGGTCGCCGGTTCGATAGAGGCGATCTCCGTCGCCACTGAACGGATCGCGAATGAAGCGCTCGGCGGTCAGCTCGGGGCGCCCCAGATAGCCCCTTGCGAGGCCTGCGCCACCGATGTACAGCTCGCCGACGGCGCCGACCGGTACCGGGTTCAGCTTGTCGTCGAGGACATGGAAGCGCTGGTTGTCGAGGGGACGACCATAGGGGATGCTGCGCCATTCCGGGTCGATATCCTCGATCGGGAACCAGATGGACCAGATGGCCGCCTCGGTCGCGCCGCCGAGGCTGATCAAGCGCGGATCGCCATCGCTGTGGCGGCGGATCTGCTCCGGCAGACCGAGCGGAATCCAGTCACCGCTCAACATCACCAGCCGCACGGTCTCCGGCAGACGCTCGCGCTGAGCACGCAGCCGACCCGTGAGCATCTCCATCATGATCGGCGCGGAGTTCCAGATGCTGACCCTGTGCCTGCGCAGCAGGTCCATCCAATGCTCGGGGTCGGCAGCCCGATCGTGTTCGGGGATGACCAGGGCGGCACCTGCCGCGAGGCTGCCGAAGATGTCATAGACGGAGAGATCGAAGCCGAGGGCGGACAGGCCGATGAGCCGGTCCGCGGCGGTCACCTCGAAGCGGCGGTTGATATCCAGGACCGTGTTCAGCGCGCTACGATGATCAAGCATCACCCCCTTCGGTGTGCCAGTGGATCCAGAGGTGAAGATGACGTAAGCGAGGTTGTCGGGGGTTACGCCGGACTCCGGGACGGAGGCCGCGCGCGGAATGTCCGCGGGTGTGTCGATGACGCGGGTGTGGACCGCGCAGCCGATCAGACCCCCGGCGCGGTCGGAGCGCGCAATCAGGACCTGGGCCTTGCACTGCTTGACGATTCCCGCGATGCGCTCGTCCGGGCTGCGCACGTCGAGCGGCACGTAGGCACCGCCGGCGAGCTGGATGCCGAGCACGCAGACCAGCATCTCCAACGAGCGCTCCACGCAGAGGGCGACACAGCACTCGGGGCCGACCCCGAGTTCCTGAAGCTCGCGGGCCAGACCCGAGGCTTGGGCCAACAGCTCGCCATAGCTTATCTGGCGCTTGCCATGGATGGCTGCGGTCGCCTCCGGCTTGCGCATGGCCTGCTCGACGAACGGCTGGAACAGGCAGCCCTCGGGGACAGCGTGACGCGAGACCGCATTCCAGGTCTGCAGTATCTCCATCTGCTCGTCGTCGGCGAGCATGGGCAAGCGCGACAGCGGCATGTGCGGATCGGCGACGATGGCGCGCAGCAGGTTCTGGAAATGCCCCGACAGTCGCTCGGCGAACCAGTCGTCGTAGAGGTCGGTGCGATACTTGAGCACGCTGTGCACTTCGGTGCCCGTGTCGCACAGATCGAGCACCAGTTCAAACTGTCCCTCCTGCTGATTGATCCGGTAATGGCGGATATGCAACCCGGCCACGGGCCAGCCGTCGCCACTCATGGCGCTGTCCAAGGACTTGGCTAGGCCCTGTGGCCGGTAATAGTTAAGCATGGTCTGAAACAGCGGCGTGCGGTCCGCCTCCCTGGCACCGCCGAGCTTCTCGACCAGGATCGGGAACGGATACTCCTGATGGGCGAGGGACTCGAGCACGTCGGCCCGCAGACGCTCGGCGAGCTGGGCGAAGGTCGGGTCGCCGCCGAGGTCGGAGCGGATCACGACCGGATTGATGAAGTAGCCAACCACGCTGTAGTTCTTGCGCTGCTCGCGGCCGTTGCTCGGACAGCCGATGGTCAGGTCGGTCTGTCCGGTATAACGATGTAGGGCGACCATCATGGTGCCCAGATAAAGCATGAAGGGGGTCAGTGAGAGGCGCGTGGCCAGCCCACGGGCCGCGCTGCTCAGCGCGCGGTCGATGTTGAACCTGACCGACGCGCCGCGCGGCTCTTGAGCCTCAGAGCGGTTGCGCGTGGTCGGGAATGCCACGCCGTGGTCGATGCCGGCCAGACGCGTCTTCCAGAAGGCCACCTCACGCTCGCCCGCGGCTCCGGAGCAGCGCTGCTCCTGGTCCAGCGCATGGTCCTCGAAGCGCCCCTGTGGCTGCAGCAAGGCCGGACTCGCACCCAGCTCGTACTGGTAGAGTGAGATCAGTTCCTCGGCGCACAGCCACACCGACCAGGAGTCAAACACAATGTGATGCACGTCGATGAGCAGGATGTGGCGCTGCTCCCCGGTGCGATAGACGCCGGCGCGGATTGGGCACTCCTCGCCGAGCCGGAATGGCCTCTCATGGTCGCGCTGCAGTCGTTGGTCGATCTGTTCCCGGGTCAGGCCACGGGCATCGATCTCCTCCCACACCACCTCGCGGTATCCGGCGACCTCCTGGCACAGCTTGCCGCCGTGAAACTTGAACCTGGCGCGCAGCAGCGGGTGGCGCTGGACCACTGCCTGCAATGCCCGCCGCAGGGCCGGGACTTGCAGCTGCCCGTCGATCTCCGAGCAGAAGGCGATGTTATAAGCGGCGCTCGTCGGATGGCGGTTCTGCAGCACCCACAGCGCCTGTTGGCCTGCCGTGGTCGGTACCTGGACGGTCTGCTTGGTCGCCCGCTCCTGCAACAGCCGTGCGAGGAGGGCTCGTTTGTTCGCCGAACTGACGATCATGTTCATCGGGTCTGTTCTCGCTATCGATTGATTGATCAGGGACTCAAGCGAGCTCTTTCAGAAGCCTATCGACGTCCGTGTCATCGAGTGAGTCGAGATTGCCGAGCAGCCGCTCCTCGTGGGACTGCCACTTGCCCTCGCGTGGCTCGGCGACCCGCGCAGACTCCGCGCCGACGCCGTCTTGGTTGGCACCGATGCGCTCCAGAATCATCTCGGCGATATGCATCAGTCCGCCCCCCTGCATCAGCTCCAACGCACCGATTTCGATGCCAAGCAGCTGCTGGAGGGCCACCACCAGCTCCATATTCATCAAGGAGTCCACGCCGAGGTTGGCGAGGCTGAGCGCCGGGGCGATACGGTCCGTCGGTAGCCGCAGCACTTTGGCCACGGTCGTCACCAGGTGCTCGCAGACACGTTCGCGCCGCGCCTCGGGGTCGAGCGCCATGATTTCGTCGCGCCGTGCCTGCACCTCGGGGTCGAGGGTGCTCAATACGCCCTCGGCGACTAGAGCGGAGAAGCGCGGCAGCGCGGCGGTTGCGGCTGCGGCCAATTTCCAGCGCTGCCAATCGAGGTCGAAGATGCCGACCTGGGGCTCGTCCACCGCGAGCACCCGACCGAGGACCTCCAAGGCGTCGTCGGCGCCAAAGGGCCGCATGCCGATGCTCTTGAGGTACTGGGCGAGTTCGTCGCTCGAGGCCGCCATGCCGGCATCACGCAGGGCGCCCCAGTTGATACTCGTGGCGGCCAAGCCGCAGCGCCGGCGGTGGTGCGCGAGACTGTCCAAGAGGCAGTTGGCGGCGACATAGTTGCCCTGCCCCGCGTTGCCGATCAGGGCCGATACCGATGAGAAAAGGACGAAGTGGTCGAGGGGCAGTTGCCGGGTCGCCTCGTGCAGGTGCAGTGCGCCATCGACCTTGGGCCCGAAGACGCGGGCCAGGCGTGCGGCGTCGAGCTGCGCAAGCGGTGCGTCGTCGAGCACCGCGGCCGTGTGCATGACGCCACGCAGGGGCAGCCGGTGTGCTGCCGTCGTCTCCTCGACCAAGCGCAGCACCTGCCGACGGTCCGTCACGTCGATGGCGCGAATGTCGACTCGGCTACCGAGATCCTCAAGGTCGCGGCGCAGGTCCGCGGCCGCCGGGTCGGCCTCGCCGCGACGGCTAATCAGGATCAACTCGCCGGCCCCCTCCTGTGCCATCCAGCGCGCCAGCGACTGACCGAAGCCGCCGAACGCTCCAGTGATCAAGTAGCTGCCCGCGGGCTCGAAGAGCCTGCTGGGACGGCGCGACACCAACGCCCGTACCCGATGCCCGAAGTCGATGGCGACGCCCCCTGGCCAGCGCGCCTCGGCCAGATAGGCAACGGTGTCGGGGAGATCGGCGAGGGTGAAACACTTCAGCGCCAGGGGTGGAAGCTCCCCGCGCTCGAGGCGCGTCCTGAGCCGATCCAAAGTCTCACGAACCTGCTGCGGACGCGACGCCATCAGGCTTTCCAGATCGGTCACCATGAGGCTGAGGTCGTGGCGCTCGCCAAACCATCCGATGGTCTCGCCGCGCTGAGGTCGCACGCCCGGGATGCTGACCAGGCGACCGAATTCCCCGAGGACCGAAACATCGAGGTTGCCGATCCGATTGTGGAAGTCGATCACCAAGTCCGCACCGCGGCCCTCGGTCAGGGTGGCGACACGACTCTCGAGGTCCTGCTCGTCGACGTCGATGATCTCGGCCAGTCCCTCCAGCGGCTCGCCCGTGCCACCACTAACCGTGGCGATGACACGCGCCCCGCAGAGTCTGGCGACCTGAACGGCGGCCAGGGACGCACCTCCGCTGGTGTGATGGACCAGGACGGTCTCGCCTCGCGTTAACCGGCCGAGTGTCTCGACACCGTACATCGCGGTGAGATAGGGCAGCATCGACACGGCCGCCTGATCCGCGGACATCGCCTCCGGAACCTTCATCGCGAAGACGGCTGCCGGGTCGAAGCAGAGGAAACGGCGCATGGCGTCCGGCATGCAGACGCCGTAGCGGTCACCGGCGCAAATACCGGTCACGACATCGCCGACGCGGGTCACGGTGCCGACGGCAACGCTTCCCGGACGATGGTCGAAGTAGGTATTCACGGTGGATACGGCGGTGCCACTGGTCAGCGCAAACAGGTCTCGCGGTAGCACCGCGCAGCTTTCGACACGGATCTCGACCTCATTGGCCTGCGGGTCCGAGCGCTCGCTCAGAACCGGCTGGAGGGACTCCAGATCCTTCGGCCGCTGCAGACGCAGCTCGAACTGGGCCTCATCGTCGATGGCGACGAACTCGTCCTGGCCATCGTCCGGTGCAAGCATCGGCATTCGCTCGAGCCGCTGCACGTAGCGGACGAAGCCGCGCCAGGCGGCGGCGTCCTCCTTCGAGTCGGCAAGGATCTCGACCACGACTGGCGCAACGGAGGTCTCCTTGGCATCCAGGTCCACCACGCTGGGGCGCAGACCCGGATGCTCGGTCGCGGCCACGCGCATGAGACCGATCAGCGCTCCGTGGTTCACCGCCAAGGGCTCACCGGCGAACACGGGCTGCGCGCCGCGGGTCACTAGATAGAGCCGGGGGCAGACCCCGTCACCGGAGTCCAACTCGCAGAGGCGCTGGATCGCGCGCAGCAGCACGGCACTCGGGTCAAGGACGGGCTCTTCCCAAACTGTCGCGCGGCCCAGATCCAGGATGACACCGCGATAACCCAGGTCGGTGCCGACGTGCACCGCCAAGCGCTCATGCAGCTCCGTGGCCAAGCGTTCGGCGAACTCCGCCGATGAAGGGCCGGCATCGTCCAGATCGACTCCATCGGCCTGGATCCCGAGTTCGAACCCCAGTGCCCGGGTCAGTTCTTGTACGCCGCTTCCAAGCCCCATTACCAGGTAGCGCCCCTCGGAAACGGTCCGTACGGGTCGCTCCGACTCGGCCCAGACGCAGCGGTAGGTCCAGCTATCGCGGTTGTCGGCCGCCGCCGAGACCGCGCTCGGCAACTCCTGGCAATGCAGGCCGAGAACGTCGGCGATCGGGCCTTCGGCATCGTAGAGATGCAGGTCGGCCTCCAGCCAGTCCGACCCGTGAGTGACGACGCGCCCATGGCACCAAAGCCGCGTGCCGGGCCGGCGGCGATAGATCAGCTTACGGATACCGGTCGGCAGGTAGGTCCCGCTTTCCCCCGGCAGCGCCGCCAGCAGGGCCTGGAAGCAGGCGTCGAGCTTGGTCGGGGCAAGGCGCGCTTCGGTGTCGGCGTCGGTCTCGGTGACCATGGCCAGCACCTCGCCATCACCGCGGTGCAGCTCGGCGATCCCCTGGAATGCGGGGCCATAGTCGAGACCGCGATTACGCATGTCCTCGTAGTGCTCGGTTGCGGTGCGAGCGTCCGTGCAGCGTGCCAAGAGTTCGGCGTGGGTTGGCATCGCCATGGCTTTCGGCAGGCGCGGGACGATGCGTCCCGCGGCATTCAGGGCCCAGCCTGTCTTCCCGCTACGCGGCCGGCTGTGAATACGGAAGGCGCCGTCGTCGTCGGCCTCCACGCGGTATTCCGGTTCGTCACTCGCATCGACGACCAGCGCTCGGCGGAACGCCAGACCCTCGAGAACGCAGGGGCCGCCGTCGAAGATCTCCTGCTGCAGCGCGAGCGCCGTCTCGACATAGGCGGCACCGGGAACCACGACCAGCCCCTGGACCTTATGGTCCTGGAGGTACGGCAGCGTGCGGCCATTGAGATCGCTCTCCCAGACGTGACCGGGGGCGTCCACGGGACGCTGCAGCAAGGCATGGGCACGCTCACCGAGACGATCGAGGCGGCCCCGCGCGGTCTCGTTCCAGTGCTCACGGCGCTGCCAGGGATAGGTTGGAAGGCGCAGGAAGCGGCCCTTTGGGTAAATCCTCTCCCAGTTCGGCTCGCTACCGGCACAGTAGAGCTCCGCCAGGGCATTAGCGAACACCGTGGACTCGTTCTCGCCGCGGCGCATGGAAGCGACCAGCCTGGTCTCGGCCGAGAGGGCGGCGAAGGTTTGTTTCATGGCTGTGGACAGCACCGGGTGCGGCCCGACCTCGAGGAAGACCCGGTGGCCATCCTTGACCAGCGCCATGATCGCCTTGGCGAAGTACACCGGCTCGCGGATGTTGTCGCACCAGTACTCGGCGTCGTGCACGGCCTCCTCGATGCGGGCGCCGCGCACGGTTGAGTAGAACGGCAGCTGTGGCTCCCTGATCCGCAAGTCGGCGAGGCAGGCGCGCGTCTCATTCTTGAGCGGCTCCATGGCCGGGCTGTGGTAGGGCACCTCGACCTGTAGCATACGGTTGAATAGACCCTGACTCGCGGCCTGCGCGGCGATGCGCTCGAGGGCCTGCCGGTCGCCGGACAGGGTGACCGAGGTTGGACTATTAATGGCAGCGACCGAGACCAAGTCGCGGTGGGGCTCGGCAAGCACGGTCGCCTCCTCATCGCCACAGCCCAGCGCCAACATGCCGCCTTTGCCGGCGGCTTGCTTCTGCAGGCGGGAGCGGTGATAGCTGATGCGCATCGCGTCGGCCAGATCGTAGCAGCCGGCGACGTAGCCGGAAGTGACCTCGCCGACACTGTGGCCGACCACGGCCGCGGGACGGATGCCGCGTGATGCCCAGAGTTGCGTCAGCGCGGCCTGAATGACGAAGTTTGCGGGCTGGGCGACAGTGGTATCGCCGATGCGAGAGCACTCCTCGTCGGCCTGCATCTCGGCTCGAATCGACCAGCCGGCGACCTCTTGGAAGACCTCATCACAGCGATCGACACAGGCACGGAAGACCGGCTCGTCGCGATAGAGCTCGCGCCCCATGGCCCACCACTGTGGTCCCATGCCGGTGAAAACGAACACGGGCGCCTGGCGGGTATGGGCCGGGGCTTGTCCCTCGACGATCGCCTCGTCGAACCCATTCGCGAGCCAGGCGTCCAGGTGGGCCAGAGCATGCTCGCGATCGCTCGTGACCAAGGCCAGGCGGTGCTCATGATGGGTCCTGCGGCGGGCCGAGGAGTAAACCAAGTCGGACAGGTCCTCGGCCGGGTGCGCGGCGACGGTGCCGCGCAGTTTAGTCACGTACTCCTTCAGTGCCTGAGGGTCGCGGGCCGACGCCACCAGGTGATACGGAGCCGATGTCTGGCAATGCTCGCCGCAGCCCTGATCGGAGAAGCGCTCCATGAGCACATGGGCGTTGGTGCCGCCATAACCAAAGGAATTGATTCCAGCCAAGCAGGGACGTCCGTCCTCGGGCAGCGCCTCGGGCTCGAGAGGCAACCGCAGTCCAAGCCCGTTGAAGTCGATCGCGGGATTCGGGGTGACGAGGTTGGCCAGTGGAGGAATCGTGGAGTGATGGAGCGACAGGGCTGTCTTGATCAGACCGGCGACCCCGGCTGCGGCCTCGAGGTGGCCGATGTTGGCCTTGACGGAGCCAAGGACGCAGGCGGCGTCGCGGTCGGGATTCCGGCCAACGACCTCACCGAGCGCGCGCGCCTCGAGGGGATCGCCGACCGCCGTGCCGGTGCCGTGGGCCTCGAACATGCGGATGTCCGCGGTACTCATGCCGGCGCGAGCGCAGACCTGCTCGATCAGGGCCGCTTGGGCGTCCGGATTGGGAACCGTGATGCCGTCGGTGTGACCGTCCTGATTGCAGCCGGTCGCGCAAATTGTCGCATAGATGCGGTCGCCGGCGGTGATCGCCTCGCCCAAGGGCTTGAGGATCACCATGCCGGCGCCCTCGCCGCGCCCGTAGCCGTCACCTGCCGCGTCGAAGCTCTTGCTGCGTCCATCCTTGGCCAGGAACTTGCCCTTGCACATCGCAACCATGATCTCGGGACGGTGCATGACGTTGACGCCGCCGACCATAGCCACGGAGCAATCGCCGTTCCATAGCCCCTGGCACGCCATATGGGTAGCGACCAACGAGCTGGAGCAGGCCGTATCCATCGACACGCTGGGTCCGCGCAGATCGAAGGTGAACGAGATGCGGTTCGCGAGCATCGCTAGGGTGAAGCCGACCGCCGTGTGGGGACCGATGGCATCGCGGTTCAGCGGGCTGAGCTGTGTCACCATGGAGTCCATCATGAAGCCGCCGACATAGACACCCGTGGAGGAGCCAATCATCCGATCGGCATCCAGGCCGGCGTCGTCGATAGCCTCCCAGGCGACTTCGAGCAGCAGGCGCTGCTGCGGATCGAGGAAGTCCGCTTCCCTCGGCGAGATGCCGAAGAACATCGGATCGAACTCGCGGATGTTTTGATCGAGAAACCCACCCCTACGGACATACATTCGACCGGGGGTGTCCTCTGGATCGAAGAAACGCTGTAGGTCCCAGCGCCCCTCCGGCACGTCTCGTACCCCGTCCGTTCCGCCGATCAGGAGGTCCCAAAACTCCCCCGGGGTGGTGACGCTCCCCGGAAAGCGGCAGCCGATACCGACGACCGCAATTTTCTCTGCACGAAGATTTTTTGCTGACACAATTGACCTCTTGCGGGTGCCCACAGGGCGCCGTGCTAAATCGCGAATTGAACCGCTGCCTGCATCGATCACTGGCTAGCAATTTGTCAGACTGGCAGCGTAGGACATTTAAGTTAAAGAATAGTGATTTTTTCCAAACGAGCTGGACCTTTTCTACTTCGATCGGTTACCTCATCAAGTCCGACAGGCTGCTAGGAAATCGCTCCGTGCCGGTGCGTGTCCGTGCGTTGGGCTCCTTGGCGATCTGTGTTCTTGCGTTGGGCTCGGTGCCGCTGCTTCCCTGCGGATAGCGTCCTGCCGGTGCGTCCCGGCTGGCGACACTGAAAGTCTAAGCCTAGAGCTAGCCTCCGTTTGTAGTCTATTGCCGTTCAGTCCTGTAGGAAAAGAACGGATCTATGGCGTCAAATTCCCCTCGTCGGGGCCTCGAGCGGCCGAAGCACTTGGGTTCCCCCGCGACAACCACCCGCCGACACGCTGGGGCGACGCGGCCACGGCTGCGCGAGGCTGCGCCCATGCGGACCTGGTCGATCGTCAACTAGTGGGTTTTGCGGCGCTTGTTCGAGCCGGGGCGTTTCGCCGGACCCTCGCCCGCGGCGCCGGCCTCCCCGGGGCCGCCTTGGTGTCGGCCGCCGTCTCCGGTTCCATCCCGCTCGGTTCGAAGGTCGGCTGGGTCTTCATTTCACTCGAGCACCGCGATCGCGTCGCGCAACTGCTGAAGCGCCTCCGCCTGCCGCTGATTCTCCTGCGCCAGCGCCTCGATCAGCATCAACAGCCGTTTGAGCAGTTGCAGCACGATGGCCTGCTGTTCCTCGGCCCCGAGCAGGCCTTTGAGCCATCGGACGATGGCTGACGCATCGCCCCATTGACAACCAACCGACGGTCATTTACGTTGGCCCCTAAGTGACCCTGAGTCAGTTATCAGCCGAACCACGGGGATGGTCTTCATATGGTGATTCGCCAGCGGGCCATGCAGGCCGCGGACAAACGAGAACGCCGCGACGCGATCCTCGACGCCGCGGAGCGAGTGCTCGCCGATGCGCCAGAGCAGGTCGCGCGTGTGGCCGCGGTCGCCGACGCGGCGGGGCTCGCCAAGGGGACCGTGTACCTCTATTTCCCGAGCAAAGAAGAATTGCTGCTCACGGTGCACGAGCGGCACATCGATTGCTTCTTCAACGACCTGACCGCACTCCTCGAACGGCAGCCCAGCGACTTCGACGCGGTGTTTGCCCTGACCCGCCGACAGCTGATCGATCCGCCGCTGTTCCTGCCGCTCGCGGCCCGCTGCTTCGGGCTGATGGCGCACAGCGTGCCGCCGGCGGCGGCCTTGGCCTTCAAGCAACGGATGGCGGCGCACCTGGAGCGCGCCGGTGCCGCGATCGAGTGCCACCTGCATGTACCGGCCCCGGGGGTCGGCACCGCCCTGCTGCGCCGCAGCTATGCGCTCATCGTCGGGCTGTGGCAGATGTCGGCGGCGGTCGGCGGCGGCACACTCTGCGCGATGGCCGGGCCGGACACGCCGCCGGCCTTGGCCTGGGACTATCCCGAAGAACTCGAAGGTGCCCTGCGCACGCTGTGGCAGGGGATGACCGGTGTACCGATGGAGGAATCATGAATCCCTTGCTCAGGACGCGGCCGCGGACCCTGTCGCTGTCGCTGCCGGCAGCGGTGCCGCTCGGCGGCGGCTGCTCCAGGCCGGCGGCGGTCACGGACCCGGCGCGGCGGCACAACTCTTCGACGGTTGCCCCAAGGCGCCTCACCGCCCCATCGCGACCGTCTTGGGCCGATTGCAACAGGCGTTTACGGACCTGTTTGATCAGGCGAAAAACGCGTCTGCAAGGGCAGCATAGGGTCTGACTATTACCCACATCTTTGCAGGCCGGCTGATGCTGTCACGGCTGGACACAGAACTGATGAGTTGCCGGGTGGGGTTGCTGCGCTTACACCGTGCGGGCCTGATCGAATGACCGGCGGCCCGCAACGGCAACGGGAATGGTCGGGGATTGATGAAGCAACCCGATGCCTGGCCGGCGGAGCGCCCGCTGGCCGGATCGGCCGGGCAACTGAGCGGTCTGCGCCTGGCGCCGGTTGCCGACTAGGCGGCCTCGCGGCTGTGGAATGGACTGATCGCGCGCTGGCACGACCTGGGCTACACCCCCTTGGCCGGGGCGCAACTGCGTTATCTGATCCAATGGAATCACGGGGTCTTGGGTGCGCTGGGCTTCGGTGCGGCGGCGTGGAAGGTGGCGACGCGCGACCGCACGCTGCCCGCGGTGGAGATCACCGCGCTCCTGGCCAGCGAGCCGGCGCCGCCGACCGGCGAGGCGCCGGTGGAATGGCTCTTGTTGACCAACCTGCCGGTGGACACCCCCGCGCAGGCACTGGAGAAGATCCAATGGTATCTGTGTCGGTGGCAAATCGAGGTGTACTTCAGAATCCTCAAGAGCGGCTGCCGGATCCAGAAGTTGCAACTGGAAAAACTCGAACGCCTGGGACCGGCACTCGCCTGCTATAGGATCGTGGCCTGGCGGGTCCTGTGTGGATTGGACTCCAGCGCGGCGTCGGGGAGGGGAAATCTGGGTAATAGTCAGGACGAGGTGGGGTCAGGTTGAATTCACTACCCGATCGGAACGCGGCTATCGTGGCCGCTTATGCGACCGGCGCACACAACGATGGGGTGATCGCCAAGCATTTGGGAATCCATTTGGCAACTGTCGGCCGCGTCGTCCGGAAGGCGATGCAACGATGCGAGAACTGACCCCACCTCACCCCGCAAACCATCGACAGTGCCGGTGAAGTTTGCGTTGACAGGGTCGTGGCCGATAATGCTTTATGTGAAGTCGTGGTCAGGAACGCACAGTGGCTCGCGCCACGGACGGCGCCCTGCCAACGCACCGGACGTTGGAAGTCGGCTAAGTCGGCTAAGTCGGCTAACGACCCGTTGCCGTCAGTCGTTCCGATCCGTTGAACGCCCGCAATCCGGCGTGCTCCGGACGCTTACGGGTCGATGGCGGATCGCCTGCCCTCCCGCTGCATCATCACCCGTATGTAAGTCTGAGCGGAGTACCCCGCGGATGTCCCATCGCTCGGATTCTCGGTTCGTCGGCTGGTGCCGGCCGCTTTCTCCTGGCTGCCCCCTAAAATGGACAGATTACGGGGCAGTCGCAGACACAACAGACCCTACATTAGCGAACCGGGGCGTTCGTCTCCCGGTCGTGCGCACCTGAACCAGGTTCCTGGCCCGCCGGTTCGGCGGTGTCTGTTGGCCCGGCGCGGCGTCCATGCAAGCCCGCCAACAGCAGGACGATAGGCATCTCCACCACGAGGAAGAGCGTGGCGAACAGCACCATCTCGACCCGTCCGAAGACCGTGATCCCGATCAGCGCGACCAGGGCCAGGTTGCGCACGCCGAATTCCAACAGGAGGGTGAAGCGGTCCTGCCGATTCAGCCCGACCAGCCAGCCCAGCACCCAGCCGGTCAGCATCGCGGTCACGGAGAAGACCAGCGCCGCCGTGACCATCGGCCCCAGCCCGCTCGCCAGGTCTGCCCGCTCCGCATAGAGGATGGCGCCGACCAGGACCGCCAGTCCCAGTAGACTGAGCCGCCGCAACCACCGCCTGCCGTGGTGCACCAACGCCGACCACCCATGCCGCAGCCCCATTCCCAGGCCCAGCGGCAGGAGCAGCAGCAGCGCCAATTGACCGACCATGCGCCCGACCGGGGCCGGGATCGCGTCGTGTCGATCCAGAAACAGGACGATACCGGCGGCAGTCAGCAGCGGCATGCTGACCAGGGCCAGGAGGGTGGAAAGCGCAGTCAGGGTCACCGACAGGGCGAGATTGGCCCGCGCCAGGTAGGTATAGACATTGGAGAGCGCGCCGCCGGGGCTTGCCGCCAGCAGGATCATCCCGGCCGCGACCGTCGGCTCCGGGCGCAGCGCCCAGATCAGCGCGGCAGCGATGGCGGGCAGCAGCAGGAGCTGGCCCAGGGTCGCCACTAGGACCGCCTTAGGGTACACGACGACGCGCCGCAAGTCCCCGGGCGTCAGCTCCAGCCCCACCGTCAACATCAACAGCCAGACCAGTGCCGGGACGGCCAGGTTGGCAAGCGGATCGAGATTGGTCATCGGTGTTTTCCTTTGTGCCGGCGTGCCTCGTACGTTCCCTAAGGCCGCCGGGGCCGAGACCCAACCGGCCGCACGATCCCCAGTTTCAGCATCCGCGAGCGCAGGGTGTTGGGATTGATCCCAAGGCGTTCCGCGGCGTTCCCCGTCCCGTTGATCCGCCAGCCGCAGGCGGCGCAGATGGCCAGGATGTGGTCACGCTCCACCTCGGCGAGGGTGCGCTGGTCGGTCCCGGCGGACGGATCGCGCGCCGTTGTCCGGGCGCCCGCCGTGGTTCGCGGGAGCGCGTCCACCGCCATGGTCGCGCCCGGCGACAGGATCATGGAGCGCTCCACGATGTTCTCCAACTCCCGCACATTGCCCGGCCAGTCATAGGCCACGAGCGCCGCGACTGCCCGGTCCGGGACGCGCATCGCCGGCCGGCCGAGCTTGGCCCGCAGCTTTTCGACGAAATAGGCGGTCAGAAGCGCGATGTCCTCCTTGCGCTCGCGCAGGGGCGGCACCGTGATCGGAAAGACGCTCAAGCGATAGAAGAGGTCCGAGCGGAAACTGCCGTCTCGGGTCATGGCCTCCAGATCCCGGTTGGTGCTGGCGATCACCCGAGCATCGCTACGCCGGGTCGCCGTCGCGCCAAGTCGCTCGAACTCGCCGCTCTGCAAGACCCGCAGCAGCTTGGCCTGCAACTCCAACGGCAGCTCGCCGATCTCGTCCAGGACCAGGGTCCCGCCATGCGCCACCTCGAAGCGCCCGATCTTGCGCGCGATGGCCCCGGTAAAGGCGCCTTTCTCGTGACCGAACAGTTCGCTCTCGATCAGGGTCGCGGGCAGGGCGGCGCAATTCACCCGGATCAGCGGGCGTTCCGCCCGGCGGCTGCGCCGGTGGATCGCGGTCGCGATCAGGTCCTTGCCGGTGCCGGTCTCGCCCAACACCAGCACCGTGCTGTCCGTTGGTGCGACTTGCTCGACTTGCAGCAGGACCCGGCGCAGCGCCGGGCTCTCGCCGACCAGCTCGTCGAAGCTGTCGCGCAGGAGCACCTCCTCCCGCCACACGGCGTTTTCCGCCTCCAGCCGCTCCCGCAGGGCCACGTTCTCCGCCAAGGCCTCCTTGAGCGCCGTCTCCTTGCGGCGGCGCATCAGCGCGTTGGCGAAGATACCGGCGACGAGTCGCAACCGCCGCACCAGGTCATCGGGCCAGGCGTGCTCCCGTCGCACCGCCCCGAAGGAGGCCCAGCCGAGCACCTGGGCGTCGGCAGACAGCGGAAAGACCGCCAATGACTTCTGCCCGAGACGCGCCAGTGATTGGCGGTCCACCGAGGCCTCCGGCGGCAGGTCCGCGAGCCGCTCTGCGAGCGTCGGCAGCTCAGCCCGCACCCGCCCCACCAGATAGGGAAAGTGGGCCTCCGCGAGCGGTGAGGGGATCGGCGCGATGCCGTCCTGTGCCCAGGAGTGGGTCACGATCCACTCCGCCCGCACGTCGTCGAAGCGCCCGATGGTACAGCGGTCAAGCCCCAGGAACAGCACGATCCGACGCAGTGCCGCCTGGATGTGCGCGTCCAGCGCGCTGGCCTCCACGTTGATGAAGGAGGCGGCGAGATCCGTCAGCAGGTCCTCGAAACTGGTCTCGGTGTGGGCTGCACACTCGGGCGGCGTGGTTCCCCCGGGTGGCGGGCGAGCGGCGTTGGATCGATCACAGCGTCCTCCGGTGGGTCTCCTGGGCAATCGGCACGCATCACGATATTTCGCGATCGAGATTACCGGAGTTTGTTCAGGCCGTCATCAACCGGGGATGCCGTTGCGCCAGCGGAGCCCGCTGCCGAGCAAGGTCGACAAACCGGTGGGGTCGGCGCGGAGGGCAAGCGAAAGCACCGGACCGATCGCACTGTACGCAATGAATAAGCATGTTCCGTCCTCGGTGACGCTGTAAACTCGCGGACATCCACCGCAGACGACCCTGGCAAAGCCGATGCACCAACGCCTTGAGCAACCCCCACTGCGGCTGAGATCCGTTCAGGTTCAAAATTTCAAGGCGATCGCCAACAGCGGTTACGTCCGGCTTGGCCCAGTCACCGTCTTCGTGGGCCACAACGGGAGTGGAAAATCCAGTCTAATCGAGGCATTGGAGACCTACCAATCGATCGTGCTGGACGGTTTGGACACGGCCATGCAGCGCTGGCTGGGTATCGAGCACGTTCGCCACTTCGCAGCATCGCAGGGCGAGCCGAAAGGGCAGTCGCGAGCGCTGATGTCGTTCGATCTCAATCTCGGGCCTGACGTGTTTGCGCCGAAGACGGGTACCTCTCTGTATATGGAGATCGAAAGCGACCCGGATGCGAGCCAGATCCGGATCACCAAGGAGACCGCGAGACACGCCAACGGCAAGCTTTTCGACCGCTCCGGCGTGCGGGATCCCGGACGGTCGATTCTGACGTTCCCTGGAACCCAGGGACTCGAGAAGATCGCCAACCACATCCGCGACTGGCAGTTTCTCAGCCTTCAACCGGAAAGGATGGGGCTTCCCGTGCCTCAGCGGCGCACGCCAGGGCGGGTCCGGCTAGCGAGGGACGGCAGCAATATCGCGGATTTTCTGCTCGATATTCAGCGTCGCGACCCGAGTGCGCTGGAGGGAATCGTTCAGGCGATCGGCTACGTCCTGCCCTACGCCTCGGACCTGCGGCCGCTGTTGACCTCGGAGATCGAGCGCAAGGCATACATCCAGCTATCCGAAGCCGGACACCCGGTTCCGGGCTGGATGCTCTCCACCGGCACATTGCGAGTCCTTGCGCTGCTCGCCCTCCTTCGCCATCCCGAGCCACCCCCGCTGATTCTCATCGAGGAGATCGAGAACGGACTGGATCCGCGCAGTATCCATATGCTGGTGGAAGAGATCCGGTCTGCGACCTTGGATGGCGCGACCCAGGTCGTGCTCACCACCCATTCGCCTTACCTTCTGGACTTGTTCGAGCTCCGGCATCTGGTACTGGTCGCTCGCGACTCCAAGGGCGAACCGCGGTTCCACCGTCCCTCGGATGACGCGTCCCTGCGCGAGTGGTCGCAGGAGTTTGCGCCGGGGCGCCTCTACACGATGGGGTCGCTGCACGAGGCGGTGAAGTGACAGCCCCCTCGCTTGGCCTGATCCTCGAATGCGGGCCCCAGGGCGCCGACAAACAGCAGGAGTTGGAAAGCTGGCTGCTTGCCAACCAGAGGGCGCTGAGCGCGTTCTTGTCTAAGCCCGCTCATCCCTTTCCGGTACAGCGAGTCAGTAGCCCGGATCGGCATCCGCAACCGAAGGCCAAGGTCATCGGGCTATTCAAACGGGCCAGAGGTTGGCGCTATAACGACAATGTTCACGCCATTCGGGTCCCGAAGGCTGTTCAATTGGATCTCGGGTGCCTGCGGTGCTCCGAGAGCTTTTCCCGGTTCGAGAAGATGGTGTTGGCCTGTTGCGGTCGCTGATCCGGCGGTGACCGAGTAGACCATAAAATGCAGGAAAAGAGGCCAAGCTTAATCAATTAAATTTTCATCGGCCTGACGGATTTAATTGATTTTGGCCCCTTATTTCTGCAGATTGCCCAGGATAGCGATTCCGTCGTACGTCCCCTATTTCCAGGAAGCCAGGCGATAATGTCCCAGCCATTTATTACGCGCATCAATCTCAAAAACTACCGCTGCTTCGACGAGATCGAGATCACCTTACACTGTCGCCTAACGGTCTTGGTCGCAGCCAATGGCGCCGGCAAAACGGCCGTTCTTGATGCCCTTGCCGTGGCGGTTGGTCCATTCGTCGGTGCGTTCGACGAGGCGTCCCGCAAGGGGTTTGAGTCGGACGACATTCGTCAAGCTCGGGTCAGAGAAACTGCCGGTAACGAGATGGAGTACGCAGTCGGCGGCTGCTCGCTCTGGGCGGAGGGATTCGTTCCCGGCCAAGAACCGGATGACGATGCGGCGTGGCTCGGAGACCGGCCCACAAACTGGGCGCGCGACTTGCCCGGCCCGAATAAGAAAACGACCATTCGCTGGGCCAAACAGCTCGTCAATTGCGGCAAGCGCCTGCAGGATACGGTACGCACGCCGGGCGTCGATGTGGTCCTGCCGGTAATCGGATACTACGGGACCGGACGGTTATGGAAGGTTAAGAAGCTAAGCGCCGGCGCGCTCTCTCGGACATCGCGAACGATCGGATACGCCGACTGCCTCGACCCTGGATCGACCTATAAGGCATTCGCGGAATGGTTCCGCTACTGGAGCGAATCCGCCCTGGAGGCGAAGCTCATCGCGTTACAACGCAACCAATCGCCGGAAGAAGGCGAGCTCGACCGCTACATTGCATCCGTTCGCCGCGCAATCGATGTCTGTCTTGCGCCGGCAGGCTGGAAGGGTATCGATTATTCCGTGGCGCGCCAGGAGTTGGTCGCTCGTCACGACCTCCACGGCGAGCTCCCTGTCTCTTTGCTGAGCGACGGTATCCGCAACATGATCGGGCTGGTCGCCGATATCGCCTTCCGCGCGACCAAGCTCAATCCGCAGTTCGGCGCTGATGCCTCCCAAAGATCCCCCGGGCTCGTGCTGATCGACGAAGTGGACATGCACCTGCACCCCGCGTGGCAACAAGTCGTCTTGGACGGACTGACCGGCGCATTCCCGGAGATCCAGTTCGTGGTCACTACGCACAGTCCGCAAGTGGTGAGTTCCGTCCCCTCGGAGAGCATCCGCATCCTGCACGAGGGCAAGGCCCACGGAGCGCCTCACGGAACGGAGGGGGCCGAGTCGTCGAGGATTCTCAAGCGGGTTTTTTCGGTGGAGCCACGCCCCCAAGCGAACAAGGCGACGCGCGAGCTCAACGACTATCTCGATCTCGTCTATGCCGACCGATGGAACAGCCAGCGCGCCGCCGAGTTGCGCGCAACGCTCGATGCCCGTTATCGCGGGGAAGAGCCTGCCCTTACCGAGGCTGATCTTTATATCGAGAACCGGGAATGGGAACGGGCCAACGAGGACGATCCCAAGGCATGAAGAAGCTTTTTAAGTCGCTGCCGCCCAGCGAGTTGACAACCTATGCGGCAAACTACCCAGCAGGCGACTGGGACGATTTCCGCAACCATGCGTCGGAAAATCAGACCCCAGGCGACGATTATCGTACCATCAAGCAGCGGCTCGTTGTCGATCAAGGCGGACTCTGCGGCTATTGCGAGCAACAGATCGGCGACCTCGACGCCAGTCTCCAGCGGGTCGAGCACTACCACCCGAAATCGGACAACTCCAACGCAACGATCAACTGGTCGCTGATGTGGGCGAATGTGCTCTTGGTTTGTACTGGCGGCGAAAAGGAAGGACAGAGCTTCGCTCTGCCGGAGAACCTCAGTTGCGACGCGCACAAGAACCATGTGCTCGGGCAGATTCCGCCGGAAACCCTGGCCGAGGCACTCGCCAAGCAAATCTCTCCCTTCGCGATGCCGGCGTTCCCTTGCCTGTTCTGTCTCGATAAGCGGACGGGTCAACTGGTGCCAAGCCTGGATGCCTGCGAAACGGTCGATCGAGCGCGATCACTGCCTTTGGGTACCATGTACGACGCAGTGACTGATACCGTGGCAGTCTTGAATCTGAACTGTGACCGGCTTTGTCAAGACCGACGCAAGGTACTTTACGAATACAACCATCGCGTCGGGGATGCTCGGAAAGCGGACGATAAGAGCTACCAGCGCAATATTGCAGTACGTTGGTTTTCCAAGCGCTGGCCGAGTTTTTTTACTACCCGCCGCATCCTCCTCGGCGCTGCCGCCGAAGACTATCTGCGCCTGATCCGCTTCGATGGCTGATACGATCGAGGTACTGCCGGCAAGATGCCGACAATCGAATCGCCAAGGGGAACTTCTCCGCCGGTGCAGACATGGCAATTTATGGGATGAAAGCCCAACGGATAAGGTCTGCGTCGGCGCCAAGTCTCATATGTCACTCTGTCTGAGTTTTGCTGTTGGGGTAAGAGGCCAAGTTGGGATAAGCGGTCGCATTTTATTGAGCCTGACACCTTATTCTTTTTCCGGTTTGAGAAGATGGTGTTGGCCTGTCGCGGTCGCTGATCCGGCGGCGATGGAGTAGACCCAAAAAAACAGGAAAAAAGGCCAAGCTTAATCTAAATTCTCATCCGCCCGACGGATTTGATTGAGCCTGACCCCTTATTCCTCCGGTCGGACGAGCCGCCCCCGTGTGCGGCTCGGCGGCGACTGACCCGCACTCTACCCAGATTCACACACAAATCCCGGCGAGATCAGAACCTGACCTCGCCGCTATCTTGCGGATACCGCAGAAGCTCCGGGACCCGACTGTGGTGCACGATCCAGGCTGCGGTCGTTGGGCAGATCCATCCGGTGACATTAACCAGCGATCGGTAGTCAGCATCAAGATGCCTGGTGAAGATGGGCTCGTGGTGCGCAATGCGGTTGCGCAGGGTCCTCAGGTAGTCAAGCGGCCTGTGAGTATCGGTGCGGCTTAAGCGACTATGAGGGAAGGATTTATAGAGAGCCTTTCGCCACAGTGTCATGTCGTAATTGCTCTTGCGCGGCTTCGGCGCCCGGCCGAAGCCGCCCTTTCCGAGCAGGGAAACCCAGAATCCGAAGGACAACTCGGCCACCACATGCGGCGGGTCAGCGGGATAGCCGTTCTTGACCAGGGTCCTCTTGCCTTGATCGATCCGATCGAGCGCCCCTGCATCCAGCCCGCAGGCAGGGTTATCGAACCAAGCCGGTCCGTAGACGCCGGTAAGCTGACCATGCATGGCGTTGCGTAGAGCAACTTCGAGGCCCTGCAGGGGTCCGTAGAAGGCCGCGCTGACAGCCGTGTTCCAAGTGTAGAGCCGGACGGCTTGCTCGCGGTCCCCGCCAGCAGCGTTGACATATGTCGCTAATCTTTCGGGGGAAAGAGATGTCTCGAGCGCATCGAGTACGCCTCCTTCAAGGCCGAAAATCTTGACACTTGTGGACTCAGCCATATACTCTGTAACCGTAAGCCCCGGACCCGCCTCTGCTTCGGCATGCGACCGGGGCTCAGCTTTTTTGGATGCCTGATTTTACAGACTTTCGCCCGACCACGGCCCTGTCCGAGCGATATCCTGTCGCCAAGATCTACCCCCCGCCCCCCCGGGAATCACGGCAGATCTGCACGTCCCGGGGTCGCGGACGCACCAACCCGGCATCCTCGACTCGGACAACTTCTCCGCCGCGCTCTTGGCGGCGTGATCGTCCAGTTGAGCGTGCACGGATGAACTTGCCCTCTTCCGTGCACGCGATCCTCGCCTTAGGGGCAGCATTCTATCACCCTGTGCCCGCGGATCGGCGAAAGGTCTCTCTGACACTCGCCATTGGAAAAGAAGCTGTCTACCGGGAGAGCTAGCAGAGAAGCGACCTCGCAGATTGCTCGGGGATAGCGATTCCGTGGTACGTCCCCTATTTTCCCCCAACGGATCCCAAAGTAAACTGCGCTTATCCTGTGGTGTTGCGAAAAGCACTTTCCCTGAAGACCCTCGACCACATGCCTCCTTTCGCTTTCATATTCCCATCCAGGGGCTTTCACAAAGAAAAATGTCTCGAATACGCGGTCACGAGACTCTTTGCAACCATCCAACTTCCACCGAACTATGTCGCTGACATTTATTATTCTTGGACGATCATATTTAACCTTAGGAGGCAAATTGCCATCGATTTCATAGTTATACTCTATACATAAACCTTTATGCTGATCTCCATAATGACTCCACATCAGCATCGAAAGCGGCGTCTCACTGAGAGATAAAATGCCATAACGCTCCATCTCTTCGTATATGACGCGCCGAATCTCTTCGCAAAGAAGAAGGTCTCTATATTTCAGGTGCTCCGTATAATCAACGGGCTCATGAGACATGTAATCAACGCGTGAAATGTCATCTTGACTGAATCCAATTTTCAAACACAGTCTTTCAAGCGTTCTAGAATCGGTATCAATGTGAAATTCGGGTTTACAGTCCAGTGGATCGTTGAACCTCTTGGGGTCCGAGTAATAAACCTCTTTTTTCGCAAGCATCTCCAATAACTGTCCGTCGAATTTCTTGTACTTATATAGCTTACATTGGTTCATCGCCCCACCCCTAAACACTCATTTCGATTCCTGGCTTAAGAGCCCGCGTAGCTCCGCCTGCTCGCCACAAGCATCAATGCCGCTGAAGCACCGCAGGATGCGGTCAAGTACGAACCGCATCAATCGCGGGTCAATGCATCGCATTAATGCGGCTCACTTCGTTCGCCGCATCCTGCGTGTTGGCGTTGCCGTTCATTTCGCATGTGCCTTGTTTGCCTCAACGTAGGAGCGCAACACGGCGTTCATACGAGATTGATACCCTCGCCCCGTGTGTTTGAAAAACTCCAACACTTCGGCATCAATGCGTAGCGTGATTTGCTTCTTGGTGTGGGGCAACTGAGCCGCCGCCTTCATCCAGACAGCATCAGGAAGGTAGGGGGCATCGCTGTAGTCGATGTCTTCATCCGGCATCGCCGCGACCGCTTCAAGCCGGGCACGCGCTTGCTCTGTCAAAGGCGGCAGATTCTTGGGGTCAAGGGTTAGCTTGACGGTAGTGCTTGCGCTCTTGCTCATTGGCTTTTCTCGCTGAGATCAGCCGGATGGCTTCCTCATTCCGAACTGTATAAACCACATACAACAAGGCGGGGTCCGCAGAGCCGATGGTCGCCCATCGGTCTTCGCCGTAGTCCGCGCGCCCGTCGTACACCTCGATGCGGCAAGGGTCGAACAATACCCGCGCCGCAACGCTGAATTGCACGCCGTGTTTCCGCAAATTTTGTGCCGCTTTATCGGCGTCCCACTCAAAGTCCATTGCCCTATTGTAGATTCCATTTGTAGTTACACCAAGCCCATTTGGCGGCTGGTTTCGCCTGCACAGTCTCCAGCTTGCTGCGCATCCGGGCAATCCTGTCCCGCGAGCGGCCGGCCAGCCGGAAGCAGGACGCCAAGTCCGCCTGCGCTGGCTGGGGCCGCTGCCGGTGTGCCGAGCGGCAGGGCACGATATTTCGCAAATAGCGATATTTCGCGACCCGACTCGTTGAATGTCGTCGCTTCGCACTCCGAGACGGCGCTCACGCGACACCCCCGGTTGACCCCTTCAACTTTCGTCTCAGTCGGTTGCTTCATTCCGAGCGTTTCTGTCGGCATTGGCCCGATTCCTGCTTTGAGTCAGCGCATGACCTTTCGGATCACACGTATCGACGACCAACGGCGAACGACCCTCAAGGTTGACGGGCGGTTACAGGCCGACGGACTCGCCGAGTTCGAGCGGACCTGTGGTGACCCGTCCGCCAGGCTGACCCTGGATCTGCGCGGCTTGCGCCAAGCGGACGAGGCGTCCTTGGCCTTGCTGCGACGGCTGCGGGCGGCTGGGGTGACCTTCGAGGGTCTGTCGTCCTACCTGACCCTGCGGCTCGGTCCCGTGAGCCCGGAGTAGAAACGCGGTACGTCACGCGAGCCCCGGTCGCTGGCGACGCGGGTTTCCAGGGCGCGCCAGGCAGGACCAGACCGACGCCCGTAGGCGGCCAATCCGATGACATCCATTCAACAGCAACAGAGGACAGAGGAAGATGAAGCAACGACCCATCGAATCGACCGCCCCGCGCGTCCGCCCGGGTGCTCGGCGCGGTTTGACCGCGCTGGCCTTGACCCTGGTGACGCTCGGCGCCGCGCTCGGCGTCATCAGTCCCGCGGGCGCGGCCGACAAGCCCAACATCTTGGTCATCTGGGGCGACGACATCGGCACTTGGAACATCAGCCACAACAACCGCGGCATGATGGGCTACCAGACGCCCAATATCGACCGGATCGCCAATGAGGGCGTCGGTTTCACCGACTACTATGCGCAGCAAAGCTGCACGGCGGGCCGCGCGGCCTTCATCGGCGGGTCGGTGCCGGTGCGTTCCGGCATGACCAAGGTCGGCCTGCCGCGTGCGAAGGAAGGCTGGCAGAAGACCGACGTCACCATGGCCACGGTGCTGAAGAGCCAGGGTTATGCCACCGGCCAATTCGGCAAGAATCACCAGGGCGATCGTGACGAGCACCTGCCCACCCTGCA
>Ga0247839_1000275_pt1 | contig 90652 bp, 77 predicted proteins | sample LaCruzMarch2015__6_FD_192405 | JGI IMG/M metagenome (GOLD analysis project Ga0247839, IMG submission 192405) | Freshwater microbial communities from meromictic Lake La Cruz, Castile-La Mancha, Spain - LaCruzMarch2015_16m | ecosystem: Environmental > Aquatic > Freshwater > Lake | place: Spain...
ATCGCGTCTCTACAAGGGTGTGTTGCTGCGTGCATGTAGAATAAAAAACGCGTAGAGACGCGATGTATCGCGTCTTGTAAATCACCGGCTGTCAACAAAACCTGTGGTGGAGGCTAGATTTAAGACGCGATACATCGCGTCTCTACAGGGGTGTGTTGCTGTGTGCATGTAGAATAAAAAACGCGTAGAGACGCGATTTATCGCGTCTTGTATCTCACCGGCTGTAAATAAAACCTGTGGCGGAGGCTAGATTTTAAGACGCGATAAATCGCGTCTCTACAAGGGTATGTTGCTGTGTGCATGTAGAATAAAAAACGCGTAGAGACGCGATGTATCGCGTCTTGTATCTCACCGGCTGTAAACAAAACCTGTGGCGGGGGCTAGATTTAAGACGCGATAAATCGCGTCTCTACAAGGGTGTGTGCTGCGTGCGTGTAGAATAAACAAAGCGTAGAGACGCGATGTATCGCGTCTTGTATCTCACCGGCTGTAAATAAAACCTGTGGTGGAGGCTAGATTTTAAGACGCGATACATCGCGTCTCTACAAGGGTATGTTGCTGCGTGTATGTAGAGTAAAAAACGCGTAGAGACGCGATTTATCGCGTCTTGTATCTCACCGGCTGTAAACTAAACCTGCGGCGGTAACAGTTTTCTGATAATCACTGGTCGCATCCATTTTAAAATTAACTGTTGTTGCGCCATATTGATTAATTTCAGTGATGCCACAAAAGACACTACAGCACTGCCTGCTATCCATAAATCTGCATCTTCACTGCGTGTATCAACTATGCCACTGGCTATTCCAGCGCCAATGAACAACGCGAGTAAGGGCAAAATATAAACAATTAATGAGGCCATCACTAATGCTCGTTCTTCTATAGCAATTAGCACCTGATCCCCTGTGTTTAACGGTAAAGCTGTTGCAATGGGCAGTGCTTTTTTACTTAGAACCTGTGTGGCTGCGTGCGGCATACAGGTGCTTTGTTGCTGACACGCCCCACAGCCCGCCGATCGCTCAATAGTTAACCAGACATAACGTGCGTCTTGACTCACTACGGTGGCAATTTCTTCTATCATAATCCGCTCCTTTTCTGTATGTATTCGCTTACGTTAACCATGAAGAATCAAATTGTCTTACGCGTTGAGTTATGCCACACACTAAGGTGTATGGAATGGTTTGACTTAATAAAGCAATCTCTTCAACAGGTAAGTTTTCTCCCCACAGCACGACTGGATCACCAGGCTTGGCGTGCGGTTGCGATTGTAAATCTACCGTAATCATATCCATTGATACGCGTCCTATTAAGGCGACCCGTTGCCCATTGACCAACACGGGCGTTCCTGACTTAGCCGTGCGCGGATAGCCATCTGCGTAGCCAATGGAAATAACCCCCAATACCGTATCGTAAGGCGCAACCCATGAGCCTGCATAACCAACGGTTTCGTGTTTGGCAATGCGTTTAACGGCAATTAAACGTGAGTGCAGCGACATAACTGGTTTTAAATTTAACTGCTGGGCAGTGACGTCCGCAAATGGCGAGATGCCATAAAGCATTACGCCTGGTCTTACCCAGTCGGTAATCGCGTCTTGCCAGCCTAAAATTCCTGCCGAATTTGCAATACTTCGCTCACCTGGCAAGCTGCCGATGGTGTCTGTAAATAAACGAATTTGCGCTTGGGTTTTGGGATCATTTTTATCATCTGCCGACGCTAAGTGCGTCATGAGATTAATTGGCTTTTTAAGCACAGGACAGCGCATTAAGTCGGCATAGGCTTGGGTAAATTCGGCAATTTTAAACCCCAAACGATTCATGCCCATATCAAGCTTTAGCCACACCGATAATTGCTTTTTCTCTTCTCGACGCAGTAAAAATGCTATTTGATGTGGTGAATGCACCAACACGTCTAATTGAAAATTAATTAATGCGCTTAATTCGTCTTCAAAGGTAAAGCCTTCTAACACGATGATTTTTTTGGTTACGCCTGCTTTCCGTAAACGTATGCCTTCATCAACCCGCGCCACGGCAAACGCATCCGCCTTGGGCAAGGATTCTGCAACACGCAGCAAACCATGTCCATAACCATTACCTTTGATAACGGCGATAATTTTTGCTTGCGGCGCATGCTGACGGACTACCGAAAAATTGTGCTGCATTGCGGAAAAATCTAACAACACATACGCCGCTGGTTTCATTCATACTCTCCATGATCGTAAGGATTGCCTGAGAAATTTTCAAAGCGGGTGTATTGTCCCAAAAAAGTTAACCGCACGGTTCCTAAGGGGCCATTACGCTGCTTACCAATAATCACTTCTGCGGTGCCTTTATCTGGGCTATCTTCGTTGTACACTTCGTCACGATAAACAAAGACAATTAAATCTGCATCTTGCTCTATCGCGCCTGATTCGCGTAAGTCTGACATTATGGGACGTTTATTGGGGCGCGATTCTAAATTACGATTTAACTGCGATAAAGCAATCACGGGGACTTCTAACTCTTTCGCCAATGCTTTTAAACTGCGCGATATATCTGAAATTTGATTAACGCGATTATCACCGCTTGAGGGTGATTGCATCAGTTGTAAGTAATCCAATACCACTAAGCCTAAAGGCCCTTGTTCACGCACTAAACGCCGTGCGCGCGCACGCACTTCAGAGGGCGATAAGGCGGGCGTATCATCAATAAATAATTTAGTTTCTGCTAATAAATTCATCGCAGAGGTTAAGCGTGGCCATTCATCGTCTTCTAATTTTCCTGTCCTGACTTTGGATTGATCTATTCGCCCTAACGATGACATCATCCGCATGGCTAAGGCATCGCCTGGCATCTCCATACTGAACACCGCAACGGGCTTGCCACCGTTAATAGCAATGTTTTCGGCTATATTCATCGCAATGGTGGTTTTGCCCATTGAGGGTCGTCCAGCAATAATAATTAAATCAGCTGGCTGTAAGCCTGAGGTTAACGCATCAAAATCGGTAAAGCCGGTGGCGGCGCCCGTTATCGAGCCTTCTTGTTCGTATAAGAGTTCAATTTTATCAATGGCTTTGGCGAGTAAGGATTTTATCGAAATAAAACCATTTTGACCGCGCTGACCCTGCTCAGCAATTTTAAATACTTCTTGTTCGGCACGCTCTAAAAGCTCGGTGGTCTCACGTCCTTCAGTATTAAACGCTGAGTCTGAGATGGTCGTGCCCACATGAATTAATTGCCGCAATATTGAACGATCTCGAACAATAGCTGCGTACGTTGCAATATTGGCAGCGGTAGGGGTTTCTTTTAATAAGGTGCCTAAGTAGGGAATGCCTCCTGCATTGTGCAATTCGCCTTTGCCTTCTAAGGCTTCGGAAATAGTGACAATATCAAACGGTATTTGTTTGTTAGCTAATTCAGCAATCACTTTATAAATTAATTGATGACTGCGGTGATAAAAATCTGCTTCACTCACCTTGTCTGCAACGGTATCCCATACTTCGTTATCTAGCATTAATCCACCTAATACAGATTGCTCGGCTTGTATTGAATGGGGCGGAAGTTTATAGCTTTCTAATGAGGGATCGTGGGCAAATAAATAATTTTCAGACATGTGAAAAATAGGGATAAGTAAAAAATAAAAAAGATTGGCTAGAGGCGCAAGTAATACTTTGTGGATTAATGTCACAACATTATACTTTTACAGCCTGAAGTGCTTAGTCACCTACATACTGCTTTATACTCGCATTTTGCAGGCTATACAGGCTTAGTTATTGGTGCGTTTACTGAGCAACGGCACGGGCATTTTACCGCATAGTCAATACTGACTAAGTTAAAATTTATGCGCTTATCTTAATTTGCTAATCACATAAATCACGATAGACTCTTTACACTTATAAACAAACTTTAGGGGAGTAATTAATGATTTCATTTCAATTTGATGCTTCCAAACCTATTGTGGGTCAGGCTAGTATAAAAATAAAAAAGCCAGTCAACGAAGTCTTTGCATTCGTAGGTGAACACTTTTTTCATAACTATCCCAAATGGGCATTGGAAATTACAGAATTTGAACCGCTATCGGGCACCACGGTATTTGTTGGTGCTAAAGCTCGACAAATACGCAACGAACATGGTCAAAACGAAGAGTCCATTTTTGAAATTACTGATTTTAATCCACATAATAAACTTGCCTTTAAAGGCGTTGATGCACCTTACCAAGATACTTACTTAATAGAAATGACTGAGTTAAACGATGAAACATTATTAACTTTCATCTTTGAACTTACTGAAATTGATTTACTCATGCGCCCTTTCCAAAAGTTAATCCGTGCGGCAATTGAAGAGGGGGCTGAAAATACTATCGATAATATTAACGCTCTTATTCTTGCCACGCCGTCAGAACAATCACCCCTTTTAAATTAATAAGCTTTCCCTTTTAACTCATTACAATAAGAACTTAGGAGTTAGTCATGACATTTATTGTAGAAAAAGATAACGGTCTTATCCCACAAATTCTTTCATCTATTTTAGATGAGTGCGTTAACGGTGTGACCTTAGCCGACCCTGATCTTGAAGATGCGCCCATTATTTATGCTAATAAAGCCTTTGAGCGCTTAACAGGGTATACCCAAGAAGAAATCATTGGCAGAAATTGTCGATTCTTACAAGGTGAGGATAAAGAGCAACCAGAAAAATACAGAATTATCGAAGCAATGAAAAATGAAGAGGCCGTGGAAGTCACTTTACGAAATTATCGTAAAAACGGTGAATTGTTTTTCAATCATTTAAAAGTCAATCCGCTGTTTGATCGTAAAGGGCGCGTCATTTATTATTTGGGCGTGCAATACGATATTACTTTCCAAATAAATGCTAAAAATGAAATTGACGAGCTCTCTACTATGCTCGATGCTTTTTCTCCACCTAAAGGTTAAGCCGTCATGACTGGCGCAGAGCTTACCGATAACCCTATAGTTACCGAAACATTGCAAACAGGCACTAGCGGCTTAGTGGTTAATGAAGTCCTTTTTAGTTTGGCAATGATCGCTTTTGTCATTCTGTTAGTAATGGAAAAGCTTAAGCCGTTTCGGAGCTTTCCCTCCAAAGTAACAAAAAATTCTTTTGTTACCAATACCACAGCGTTTGTTTTTAATAACATTTTCCTGACTATTTTGCGCGCCTCTTCGTTATTTTTAGTCGCCCAGCAATTTTCATCTCACGGACTGTTAGGTGAAATGGAAAACGGCCCTGCAAAATGGCTTATTTGCTTTTTATTTTTTGATCTAGCTATTTATGTGTGGCATGCAGCAAGCCATCATTTTGTCTTTTTATGGCGTTTTCACAAAGTCCATCATAGCGATAAAAGCTTTAATGTCTCCACCGGATTTCGCTTTCATGTCTTTGATTTATTGCTTGAAATTGTTTACAAATGTGTCTTTGTAATCATTATTGGGGTGGATGCTTATTTAGTGCTGGCAATTGAAATTGTTGAATTGTTTTTTATCTTTTTTCATCACGCCAACATTCATGTTAAGTTTGAAAAAACACTGTCTGACTACATCATTACCCCCAATTTACACCGCGTACACCATTCCGCGCAGCGTAACGAGCATGATAGTAATTACGGAATTGTTTTAGCTTTTTGGGATAAATTGTTTGGTACACGCAAAGAAGCCATTCCTGAAACAATAGGCTTGGATATTGTAGAAGCCGATAACTTTGTGCAATTGTTTTTCTTAGCCTTTATTACTGAACGCCATATTAAAAAATGGCTGCACGTTATTCCTAAGGGCAAAAAAAATAGTTAACGCTCAGTACAAAATAATAACAGTAGCAAAATTGAGCCTTGGTATTTTTTTATACCGAGGCTCTTTTATTTATAACAACAGCAAACTGTTAACACGGCTTGTCTGGCTGTCAAGGATGATTTAACTTAGTGCCGCTTGAATTGCTTTAAAACCAATATCATAACGATAATATACGTCATCCCACGCAATCGTTACCACAACATCGTAAGCATTGCTTTGTGCTTCGCGAATATCTTTTCCTAAGGCACATACACACAACACGCGTCCGCCTGCGGTCACAATGTCCTCACCTTGCTGTGCAGTACCAGCATGAAAGATTTTAGCGTCACTAAGCTGATTATTTTCTTGCTCAGCTAAGCCCAAAATTATATCGCCTTTTCGATAGCTCTCTGGGTAACCACCCGCTGCCATCACTACACCTAACGCCGCACGTTCGTCCCATTCGCTGCTGACCTGATCTAAACGACCCGCTAAGGCAGCTTGGCATAAATCAACCAAATCACTTTTTAAACGCATCATAATTGGCTGTGTTTCTGGATCACCAAAGCGACAATTATATTCAAGCACCTTGACTGCGCCGGTGTTGCTTATCATTAAACCGGCATATAAAAAACCAGTATACGGCACGCCTTCGTTTGCCATGCCTGCTAAGGTTGGTTCAATAATGTCACGCATCACTTGCTGATGAATTTCAGCGCTGACCACAGGCGCAGGCGAATATGCACCCATGCCCCCGGTGTTGGGCCCTTGGTCATTATTATCACGGGCTTTATGATCTTGCGAGGTTGCCATAGCTAAGGCATGTTTGCCATCCGCCATAACGATAAAACTGGCCTCTTCACCTTCTAAAAATTCCTCAATCACAACACGATGCCCGGCCTCTCCAAACGCATTACCTGCCAACATGTCATGCACAGCATCAATCGCTTCTGCTTCAGTACGTGCCACAACAACGCCTTTGCCTGCCGCCAAGCCATCCGCCTTCACCACGATTGGCGCACCCTGTTGTTGAATATACGCTATCGCTAACTGTTGATCGGTAAAGCTCTGATACGACGCGGTGGGAATCTGATAACGTTGCATAAAATCTTTACAGAAGGTTTTCGAGCCTTCCAATTGTGCCGCTTTTGCCGTAGGGCCAAAACAGGCTAAACCAGCGTCTTGAAAACGATCAACAATGCCCAGCACTAAAGGTACTTCTGGCCCTACGATGGTTAAAGCAATGGTATGTTGTTGAGCAAATGCAACTAAGCTGTCGATATCCTCAGCTGCAATGGCAACATTGCTTATGTTGGCTTCATGTGCCGTGCCAGGATTACCTGGCGCAACATAGACTTGAGTTACTTTACTGGATTGACTTACCTTCCATGCTAAGGCATGTTCACGACCACCACCACCGACTATTAACACATTCATTGTTGTGACTCATTTAAGTTAAAAGATAAATGCAGCGCCATTTAGTGACGAAAATGCCGCATTCTAGTAAATACCATTGCTATGCCATGCGCATCCGCAGCGGCAATAACTTCATTATCACGCAGCGATCCACCTGGATGGATAATTGCCGTAATACCCACCGCTGCGGCGGCATCAATACCGTCTCGAAAAGGAAAAAAAGCATCGGAAGCTAACACGGCTCCAGCAACAATTAAGCCTTCATCGGCGGCCTTGATACCGGCAATTTTTGCCGAATACACGCGGCTCATCTGCCCTGCACCGACGCCAATAGTTTGCCCGTCTCGGCAATACACAATGGCATTGGATTTAACAAATTTTGCTACTTTCCAGGCAAAAAATAAATCTGCCCATTCTTGCTCGGTTGGCGCGCGCGCACTGACCACCTGTACGTCTGCACGCACCACTTCACCATGATCTTGTTCTTGCACTAATAATCCTCCGCCAACGCGCTTTAAATCCCACACTGGCGTCTGCGCGTGTTCTGCAATACCCGCCGCCAACACCCGAATATTTGGCTTATCTGCCAAGAGTGTTTGGGCATCAAGACTAATCGAGGGCGCAATAATGACTTCGATAAATTGCTGTGCAAGCATTGCTGCGGCGGTCTCTGCTGTTAACTCGCGGTTAAAGGCAATAATGCCCCCAAAAGCAGAAGTAGGATCGGTTTGATAAGCGCGTTGATAGGCTGTTAATAAGCTATCTGCACAGGCTACGCCACAAGGATTTGCATGTTTTACAATGACGCAGGTAGGTTCAGCAGTAAAGGTTTTTACACATTCCCATGCTGCATCAGCATCAGCAATATTGTTAAACGATAATTCTTTGCCTTGCAATTGTATGGCTGCTGCCAAGCTGCCTGCTGCGGGCGCTTGTTCACGATAAAAAGCCGCCTGTTGATGAGGATTTTCGCCATAACGTAAGGCGTGATGATGGGTAAATTGCAGGTTAATTATGCCTGGAAAGAGGCTGCCATCTTGCGCACTTAAGTAATTCGCAATCTGCGCATCATACGCCGCAGTATGGGCGAAGCCTTGAATCGCCAAGCTGAAGCGTGTTTGCGCCGTTAAGTGACTATTATTGTTTAATAATTCATTAGTAATGGCAGGGTAGTCATGAGGATTAACCACCACCGCAACATCGTGATGATTTTTTGCTGCGGCTCGCAGCATAGTTGGCCCACCGACATCGATATTTTCAATGGCCATAGCTAAATCGCAGTGTGGCTGGGCGATGGTGGCTGCAAAAGGATATAAATTAACCACGACCATATCAATCGGCAAAATACCATGCTCAGTCATGACTTCATCATCAAGACCGCGCCGACCCAAAATTCCACCGTGCACTTTTGGATGTAAGGTTTTTACTCGACCATCCATCATTTCTGGAAAGCCAGTGTAATCAGCCACCTCGATCACGGGCAAACCATGTTCTGTTAAGGTTTTTGCCGTGCCTCCGGTGGACAGAATCTCAATCCCTAATTGATTGAGAATGCTACAAAATTCAACTAGACCCGTTTTATCAGAAACGCTTACCAGTGCGCGGGAGATTTTTTTATTCATAACAATATTTACACTTTACAAGTTAGTAAAAAAAACAAATACCAAAGCCTTAATGCTTAAGCACGTGATTATTCTTTGCCCTTAAGTATAAGAGGCTAAAGCTGCTTATTAGCGGCTGTTACAACGCTATTCTGCGGTTTAAAATTAACTTCCCCCTTTGAAAAAGGAGGACTGAGGCTGTCATGAGCGAGTCGAATGAGGGGAAATGAAAAGAATACTTTCATTGTCTCTTAACACTCCGCCTTGGCAATTGCTCCACGTAACATCGGTTATTATAATTAATACGCCGTAGTTAAGGCATAAGTATCTACACCTGTTGCCAAAAGAAATGCGTTAAGAAAAAAATTATCTTAAAAAAACCGCCGAAAATCGCCTAAGATACGGGCACTTTTTGCAAGCTTCTACTTAGCCCACCACACTCATGACCGATTCTTTAATTTATCCTGTAAACCCTATTATTGCTGAACGTGCGCATCTTAATAAACAGGCTTATCAAGCCTTATATGCGCAGTCGATTAGCCATCCTGAAGCGTTTTGGGCGGCTCAAGCAGAGCGTTTTTTACACTGGACACAGCCTTGGTATAAGGTTATGGAGTGTGATTTTCATACTACGCATATTCGCTGGTTTGCAGGCGCTAAGCTGAATGTAAGTGAAAATTGCCTTGATCGTCATTTAGCTACGCAAGGCGATAAACTTGCCCTCATTTGGGAAGGTGATGAGCCCTCGCAAACCCAACGCTATACTTATCGGCAATTGCATCAGCAGGTCTGTCAATTTGCGAATGTATTAAAAGCCCAAGGCGTAACTGCGGGCGATACAGTGTGCTTATACTTACCGATGATTCCTGAAGCGGCAATTGCCATGCTGGCGTGTACGCGCATTGGTGCAGTGCATAGCATTGTCTTTGCTGGCTTTTCTGCTGAAGCGTTAAAGGATAGAGTGCAAGATGGTCGTTGCCGCACGCTTATTTGCACTGATGAAGCGTACCGAGGCGGTAAAACCATCGCCATTAAAACCACCGTAGATAACGCTGCGCAACACTGCCCTGAGCTAAATACCATTATTGTCATTCGCCATAGTGGTCAAGCTATTCCTTGGCAAGCTCAACGTGATTTTTGGTACCACGAACTGATGGCAACGGCCAACTCCGATTGTCCGCCCACACCAATGGATGCGGAAGCGCCCTTATTTATTTTGTACACCTCAGGCTCAACAGGCAAACCTAAGGGTGTATTGCATACCACGGGTGGTTATTTGCTGTATGCGGCAATGACTCATTATTACGTTTTTGATTATCAAGACGATGATGTTTATTGGTGCAGTGCTGATATTGGCTGGATTACTGGACATTCTTACAGTATTTATGGGCCCTTATGCAATGGCGCAACCACAGTGTTATTTGCGGGCGTACCGACTTATCCAGAAGCAGATCGTTATTGGCAAATTATCGATAAATATAAGGTGACTGTTTTTTATACCGCGCCCACCGCTTTACGTGCCTTAATGGCACAAGGCAATGACTGGGTACTGAAAACGCAGCGCACCAGTTTGCGCTTATTAGGTAGTGTGGGCGAGCCTATTAATACTGAGGCATGGGAATGGTATTACCACGTTGTCGGTGATGCCCGCTGTCCCATTGTGGACACTTGGTGGCAAACCGAAACAGGGGGTATTTTAATTACCCCACTACCCGGCGCAACTGACTTAAAACCGGGTTCAGCAAGCCTGCCTTTTTTTGGCATTCACCCCGTCATCATGGACACTCAGGGCCGCCCGATCGAGGGCGTTGCAGAAGGCGTATTGGCACTAAGTCAGTCTTGGCCAGGTCAGGCGCGCTCACTTTATGGTGACCATCCGCGCTTCATCAACACATATTTTAAAGCCTATCCTGGTTATTATTTTACGGGTGATGGCGCACGACGTGATGAAGACGGCTATTATTGGATTACTGGCCGCGTTGATGATGTGCTAAATGTCTCGGGGCATCGCTTAGGCACGGCAGAAATTGAAAGTGCGATTAATTTACATCCTGACGTTGCTGAATCGGCGGTGGTAGGCGTGCCACATGACATTAAGGGGCAAGGCATTTATGCGTTTGTCACGCTCAATCTTGGCACACCGCCTCATGAAGAGTTACGACACGCACTAAACATGCTGGTAAAACAAGAAATTGGCGGCATTGCTGGCTTGGATTATGTGCAATGGGCAAGTGCGTTACCCAAAACTCGCTCAGGTAAAATCATGCGTCGCATTTTACGCAAAATTGCGGCCAATGAAGTTGATAGCTTAGGCGATTTGTCGACGTTAGCCGAGCCGTCGGTGGTAGCGCAACTTATTACTGAGCGCTTAACAAGGAATTAGTTTTACGTTATTTTCTTTAGGAAACAAACTTCCATATAAAAATAACCTAACGGCTTGTTCAGTCCAAATATCAATCTCTTCTTTACTGGGTAAAGTGTTTTGGTTCATCAATAAACTCTGGAAACGCTCGCTGCGTAAGCAACTTAAAAATTGATCCGCTAACACATTCGCATCAAAGTCAGTAAAACAACCTTTGTCTTGATGAGTCAAGAAAAACTGCGCTAAATGAAGCAAGGTTCGCTCGGGACCTTGCTGATAAAATTGCTCAATAATATGAGGAAAACGCGACGATTCACCAATTAATAAAATACGAATCTTGACCATTTCAGGGCGTGTAATACCGTACAAAAAATTTCTAGCAAAGCACAATAACGCCTCTTCAGCAGGCATCTCTAATAACTTACTGTCTTCTAGTGCTTGGACATAAGGGTCGCTACAGCGCCTGATAACGGCTCCAAACAAGCCTGCTTTGCCCTCAAACTGGTTATAAATCGTCCGCATAGAAACATGCGCAGTTTTCGCCACTGTTTCTAAACATAAATTGCCGTAGCCATGTTCTACAAATAAAGTAAAGGCCGCGTCTAAAATACGTTCTCGACTTAATAACTCCTCACCTTTGCGTGGTCGCCCACATTTAATCGTTATTGCATCCATCACTTATAAGAAATTGCGTATAAAAAAAGTATTTTGCACTGTTTATGTAACAACAGTATCCATTGTAAAATAAGATGCGCGTTAATATCAATTTCAGCACAACTTAACGCAGTGAATACAGCACTGCATCCACAAAAATCAATAAACTTAGGCGCTTAAGAAAAAGTCATTGAACCCACGTCGTCGCCCATAATAGTAATAAACTTATGAATATTTGCTTATGATTCGCATTTAAATATCGATTTACTAAAGCAAAATGCTTACCAACACCTTCTCAGCATTACCATTAAGCTAAGGAATACATCAATAACAATAACAATAACAATATTAATGTTGTGTATTTTAAAAGTCACAGCACAGCCCTTTGGATGCTTTTAAAAGGGGATTTAAGTAAGCGTCAATATGATTTTTTGCATTAGTAACGCTGCCCCCCCCCCTGACCATTAACAGATAAGGTCTGACTATCTAAACTCACTTATCTGCTTAGCACGGTACAGGGTAGCAGCACTCTCTGCACGCTAAGCAGCAACTCACCCCAACAGCCAGGCATTTAAGCATGAGTTGCCGTGCTGATGATTAATTCGTTGTTGAGGTGTGCAGTGTTTTTCTTGCACGCAGCAGAGAAATAATGACAATCACCAATAAGCTCGCTAAAGATAACTCCAACATAACAAAAGCGCCCACTTTAAACCAAGCAAATAAAGGATGTACAAAGCGCACTAACCACCCACCTAGTTCATCTGCAAGTGCTGAGACATAGGTTGTTACGCTCAGGATAATTTTTAACGTTGTAGAAAATTGCGTCATCAACATTAAGTGCGTTAATGTTAAGACTAAGATACCCATAGAAAATAAATGAAAATGCAGCACTTCTAACATGCCTTCATAACTTTTAGGTTGCGTAAATAACGCTTCCGAACCTAAGTAATAGTCAATAACGGATTGCGGTGTTAAATCCATTCGATGAAAAAACATCAGTCCATTACTGACCCATAGCAAGACGATATACCCTAAAAACATCAATACCAAGGCATTTAATAAGGCTTTACGATGCTGTTCCCCCGTCACAAAATAACGCATCTACGGTTCCTTTTTTTCGTGCATCATGACGCGATAAATTGCCATCACTTTGCGAATACTGGTTAAACTGGCTCGTGTACTTAAGGTCGCGCCACTAATGCCATCGACGCCCTTGTTAAACTCAAGGTCTTCCACATTACGCTGATACAATTGCTCAAACCAACGCTCTGGGGGTTGATATTCGGGGGGTTCATGAAACGCCAAAGTATAAACGTTACGCAAATGTCCATCAGGCGTTAATACAATTAGCAAGGTTTCGGGCTTTGTTCTGACCGTAATTGACTCGATTGCTGCATAAGCTGTTACGGTGTCGTTATTTTTTCCTACATAAAACGTAAACATCCCTGAATCCAGTTTTACTTTAGCTAATTGCTCAATTTGGGCTAATTGTTGTTCATCAGGAAATAACGATAACATTTCAATTTTTGCGCCTTCCCCAAAGGCAAGCACCATGGCCTCTTCTTTACTATAAAAAACGGTTGCCCAACTGGGCGTTACGCTCATTATAAATAGCAATGCACCTAATACTGCTACATTACACATCGGCACTCTCATGCTAAATCCTTGTATAAAACACATTATTAAATTTAATCACCTTAATGAGCTAAGCAAGAATGCTTAGCTCAACTATGTCTAGGTTTTTACCCTACAATGATTAAAAAATAAACCCTAAACCTAAATTGAAATCATCTGGTATTGAGCCGCCATTGGAATGAAAATCTCGGTAATCAGCTTTAATAACGACATTTGCAATAGGTTTATATTGCACACCAAATTGATGAATCCATCGGTCTTTACTGGGGTCATCTAAAAATCCTGATGGGATGCCTGCCAGTGTATCGTAACGTTCATAACGATAAAAAGGTGCTAAATAGTGAGTGCTATCAGGAAATATCAACGGTAAAACATCGTAACCTAGTTCGGTATACCAGCCATAATTATCTTGCCCAATAACACCATTACCCAATCCTTGACTTAATACGGCCGCATCATTGATATGCCCCCACGACCCTAACGCACGAAATTCTAGACCACGATATTTCCACTGAATATGGCCTTCATACAACTGTGTTAAAGCATTTATTGATTGTCCAGCAAGCGTTAAATTTTGTCCAGACTGTCCCACATACGCCGAGCCCCCTAAACTTAACCCATTGAGTTGTTTTGGCGTGTAATCTAAGCGCCCCACCCAAGCAAAATCTTCTGCCTTAGCCTCACTGCCTGACTGTCTGGCACCTCTTATGCCATCAGAACTGAAGCCTTCTGCCTCTAAGCCATTTACTGCATAGGTGGTGTACGACACGTCATCAGTCACTTGCCCAAATAAACCCGCCCCCATTTCTCTCCACGTCGCAGGAATAATAACTCGCTCAACCATAGGACGATTATTACCAAAATAAAATAATGGTTCATGAATAGTGTTGATAAAACCCATGGGCATTAAGAGCATTCCCGCACGCGCATTAACATAACGATTCATGAAAAAATCAATGGCTGCAAACTCTACAGAGACTGAACCTTCTGCGCCCGTGGAGGCGTGCTCAACTTCCAACTCACTGTTAAATAAAATTCGATCAGAAAACTTGTAGCCCGTATAAAGCACCATACGCACCATATCAGCATTATTTACCTTACTTTTCTTATCCGCTGTGTAATGCTGATATCTTGCTTCACCGTAACCACCAATCGATAAGCCTTTGCCTATTTGATACACTTTTGAGGCGGCTGGCCCTAAGCCGTACATACTTTTGTATTTAGTCTCTTCAGGAATAACCAAATTGGTGCGCAACTTTTCAACTTCTTGGCTTAACACCTCTGTTTTACGGGTTAGTTGCTGAACAGGTTTATTATCTGAGGTCTTTTCTGCTGATGCCTCGAGCTTTTTTTTCATCTCATCAAGCTGCTGTTGCTGAGCTTCAATGATGCGCCACATATCTTCCATTGTTTTGGGTTTATCAAGTGCACTTGCCTCGATAGCCACTAGACTTAACGCTACGATGAGCATTCCGCACGCTGACCAACGCTTACTTATTAATTGCATAACATTCTCCCTCGCTATTTCAGGTGCAAAAATTATATGCTAAGAAACCTACTTGTTGCAAATCATTCTCATTTGGACAGGAAATAATCCAGACAAGTGCTGCAACGTCATCACCTTGCTTTACTCTCGTTTATCGTGCTATGACAACAACACACAGCACCGCTGAACACGTAATTTATCGTAACCACCGCGTATAAATTAAAGCGTTTCAAGCTGTGCGTAACTCACCATTAGCCACTTTTCTGCTGAATTTTCGTAAAGAGAACGATCATAAAATCTAATAAGAACTTTTTGATGATGGCCGTCGCCTTCAATATTTAAAATAACACCTTCGCCAAATTTTCTATGCTTGACTCGCTGCCCAAGATTAAGCCCCTGTAGCAGTGGACTTGTCTTGACGGGTTCTGCAAATGAAGAACGTGGCGTGCTAAAGGTGACTTCATTCATAGCCGTGCTGGGAATTTCTCTAATGAAGCGCGAAGGTCTTGGATACATTTCACGCCCATACAGTCTCCGTGAATCAGCATAGCTAAGATAAAGCTGCGCCATTGTTCGGGTGATGCCGACATAACAAAGTCGCCGCTCTTCCTCCATTTGTTCGGCACTATTAAGGGAGTGTGTTGAAGGGAAAAGACCTTCTTCCATGCCCACCAAAAAAACCACTTTAAACTCCAGTCCTTTTGCTGAATGTAAGGTCATTAATTGAACTGCTGGCGACTCATCGTTATGTTGTGCAACGCCCGAGTCAAGCATCGTATGTGCTAAAAAGGTGTCGAGCTGATTTTCTGACGGCGTGGTATCAAAATCAAAAAAACGTGCGGCATTGACAAGCTCTTTTAAGTTGTCAACGCGCTCCTCTTTTGATTCAACCTGCGTTTTTTCATAAAACTCAATAAGCCCACTTTTTTCAATGACCGTACTTACCTGCACGTGCAGCTCAAGACCGGCAATTTCTTCGGTTAAGCCATTGATAAAAGAAACAAACTGAGCCAAGGCTTTCGTTGTGCGGAGCGACAAATGTCGACCTGAAATCACTACACAGGCCGCTTCCCATAACGAACTTGCGTTACTGTACGCAAGCGTGCGAAGGTCTGCTAAGGTTTTTACCCCAAGACCACGACTGGGCGTATTAATGACCCGCTCAAAGGCAACATCATCATTGTGGTAACTAAGTAGGCGAAGATAAGCCAGTGCGTCTTTAACTTCTAAGCGATCAAAAAAACGCAAACCTCCGTACACACGATATGGCATAGCCGCACTCACCAATTTTTCTTCAAATTGACGAGACAACGCGTTTGAGCGGTATAAAATGGCAATATCACTGTAAGCGCCCGCCTGATTTATCCACGCATTAATTCGATCGATAACAAAATTAGCTTCATCAACCTCATTGCATGCACGGTAAAGTAACAAGGGATTGCCAAGACCCGCCTCAGTCCACAAGGTTTTGCTCATGCGTCCTTCATTTGCTTTAATAACATGATTAGCCGCGTTAAGAATATTGCCCGTTGAACGGTAGTTTTGCTCTAATTTAATGACCTTATGTGCTGGAAAATGTTTTTGAAAATCATACATATTCTCAATTTTTGCACCGCGCCATCCGTAGATTGACTGATCATCATCACCGACCACAAATAAATTATTGTGTTGCTGTGCTAGCAATCTCAGCCAGGCATATTGGACTGTATTAGTATCCTGAAATTCATCAACATGAAGGTGTTGAAACTTGCTTTGATAGTGCGCTAAAAGCTCGGGCGTATCGCGAAGAACTTCATGCGCTTTTAATAATAATTCGGAAAAATCAAGTAAACCGGCGTCCTCGCAGAGCTTTTCATAGGCAACATAAATACGCAGCACGTGTTGTTCACTTGCATCAAGAGGTTCAGCAGAATATTTTGCCCGAAGCCCTTTATCTTTCTGTGCGTTTATGTACCACTGAATATGCTTGGCAGGGCAGGCTTGCTCATTAAGTTTTAATAAATTTAAAACACGCTTAATCACTTTTAGTTGATCAGCTGAATCAATAATTTGAAACCCATCGGGTAATTTGGCTTGCTTGGCATGCTGTCTTAATAAACGAAATGCTAAACCATGAAACGTACCGATCCACATTGAATGCGTGGGCTGATCAAGTAAATGGGTAATACGTTTGTTCATTTCCTGAGCAGCTTTATTGGTAAAAGTAACCGCCAAAATACGCTGTGGCGAAACCGCCTGTGCTTGTATTTGCCAAGCAATGCGATGCACTAATACTTTGGTCTTGCCACTACCCGCGCCCGCTAAAATTAACATGGCCTGTGCAGGCGAAGTCACCGCCTCGCGCTGCGCCTCATTTAGCGGCTTGATGATGTTGTCTATATTCATGTTAGCTTAGTGCTTGCACAATTTTTTTAGCTGTGTATAGTTGCCAAACTTGTTTTCGTTACAAACAAGTGGCTTAATTGCATAATAAAAACAACTACTATTACAGAGGGGATTAAGAATGAATTTTGATTATAAACGCTTAGTTAAATTTGAACATAACGTTGGCGAACAAGAAAAAAAATACCGTTTATACGCTGGTGCTGGTTTGGTTGTTATCGCTATTTTTACCGCATCAATCGCATTACTTATTGCAGGATTAATTTTTACTGCAACAGGATTCACTGGCTGGAGCCCTATTTATTCAGCAATCGGTAAAAACACCAACGACGCAGAGAGCGCGCCAATTGCGGCAGAAGAAGCAGAAGAAGCAGGCGAGAATTAATCGTATTAAAAACTACAAGGACGTAGTTTTTAAATTAACGTTTTTTATCTTTTTCTTTATAAAAAACACCTTCTAATACACTGCTATCCTGTTTATTTTTTTGATACCGTTGCAGTATAGAAAAGAGACCATAATTATCAACTAAGTACAAACTTATTTTGTTTCGACACTGCGGAATCAAGCACACAATGCCCAGTACGTCGGTAATAAACCCAGGCGTGAGTAACAATATTCCGCCACATAAAATAAGCAGACCTTCAAGCATTTCATACGCTGGGATTTCTCCGTTAGCTAAACTTTGCTGGCAACGTTGCACTGTAGACAAGCCTTGTTGTTTAAGTAAAAAAGCCCCCATAAGTGCAGAAGACACCACCAAAAGAAAGGTGGGAATCGTACCTATCATGCCTCCGATATGAATAAACGCAAAAATTTCTGCAAATGGGACCAGCAATAATGCCAGAAATAATACCTGAAAAACCCGCATCGACCACCTCCTTAATCACTTGTTATTTGCTAAATAGTAAGGGTAAACATGCCTTATTTCTAGGATAATAACATTTTTATTTTTTACTGAGAGACCATTATGGCAAAGGTTTTTGATCTTGTATTGTGTACATGTCCTGATAAAGAGACTGCAAAAAAATTAGCTCACCTCTTAGTTGCAAAGAAATTAGCCGCGTGCGTCAATATTTTGCCAGGACTCTCGTCGGTGTATGAATGGCAAGGCAAAATTGAAACCGTACAAGAAAGTTTATTACTTATAAAATCAACGCAAGCGCACTATCAACAGATTGAGACAATGTTATTTGAACATCATCCCTATGAAGTTCCTGAAATTATTGCACTCCCCTTTGAACGTGGGCTACCTGCTTATTTAGAGTGGATTAATACATGCCTGTCTTAACAATTTTTGTTTATTTTTGGCTACTCATCGCCACGCTTCCAGCCTTTGCCTTAGATGAGAATGACGCGTTTTTACCTCCTGAGCAAGCGTTTATCATTACCGCCAGCGCCACATCTGAAGATAATATTGCCGTAACCTGGCACATCGCAGACGGCTACTCTGTTTATCGAAATAATCTGCGCGTATTATCTAATACAGACACTATTTCCGTGGCTCAGCTTATCTTTCCTGATGGTCAAGTAAAGCATGATGAAATTTTAGGTGATATTGAACATTATCATCAGTCCTTAACAGTGCTGGCAGCAATTAAAAATCCACGCCATTTACCTACCCTATTGCTTGATATTCATTATCAGGCGTGCTCGGACAAAGGCGTATGCTATCCGCCGCAAAAAAAACCATTAACGATACATTTTCCAGCAACAGCACAGCCTATAAAAACTGCGTCTCTCAAAAGCTGGGCAGCTAATTTTTCACCTTTTTCTACTAAAAAATCACCCGCAGAATTATTGCCGCCCGAGCAAGCTTTTCAATTTTTTGCCACGGTTAAAGACGCGCAGACGCTGCATGTTAATTGGTTAATTGCTGATGATTACTATCTTTATCGAGAAAAAATACAGTTACAACTAACCGATACCACCTCTAGCCACTTAGGTGAATACCTCGTGCCCCGAGGCGAACCCAAATTTGATGAAGCCTTTGGTCAGGTTGAGACCTTTCATCATGAATTAGCTTTTGATGTACCCCTGCTTCGCTCTACAAATCAAGCACACACACTGGTGTTGAACGCCAAGTTTCAAGGCTGTGCAGATCGCGGCGTATGCTATCCACCCATGGAAAAAACCGTCACACTCGCCCTCCCTAGCGCGTCTGAATTATCACAAGCCACGCCCTCCGCTCCAAAAAACACTGCCTTGTCAGAGCAAGATCAAATTGCAATCGCACTGCATAAGGATAGCTTTTTAATGACCTTACTTAGCTTCTTTGGCTTTGGAGTATTGCTCTCGTTAACGCCCTGTGTTTTTCCGATGATTCCTATTCTGTCAGGCATTATTGTTGGTCACGGGCAGCGCGTAACGGTCAGACGAGGCTTTGCATTATCACTTAGTTATGTTGTCGCCTCGGCATTAACATATACCGTGTTTGGTGTGTTAGCCGCCTTATTTGGCAGTAATCTACAAATTATCTTTCAACAACCCTGGGTTATTGTGTTGTTTAGTGGTGTGTTTGTGGCGCTGTCATTCTCCATGTTTGGCTTTTATCATCTTGAGCTACCAAAATCTCTACAAGCAACGCTGCATAACTCCAGTGAACTGCATCGTGATGGCTCTCTTTTAGGTGCCGCCATAATGGGCGCATTATCGTCATTAATTATGGGCCCCTGTGTCGCCGCGCCCTTAGCAGGAGCCTTAATATTTATCGGTCAATCTGGTGATGTGTTGCTAGGCGGCAGTGCGTTATTTATGATGGGTATGGGCATGGGCTTGCCGTTGTTAATACTAGGTGCGTCTGCGGGTAAGCTCTTACCTAAAGCGGGCAATTGGTTAAATGCAACCAAAGCGGTGTTTGGTGTCATCATGTTAAGCGTGGCATTGTGGATGTTAACACGCATTTTACCCGCCGAAATCAGCATGCTACTTTGGGCAATACTATTAATTATTTCAAGTATTTACCTGCATGCGCTAGAGCCTTTGCCCTCAACGTGTACAGGCTGGGCGAAGCTGTTTAAGGGACTTGGCGTAGTAATGTTGCTGTATGGCACACTGTTAATAATAGGTTATGGTTTGGGCAACACCAATCCTTTAGCTCCATTAGTGGGCGAACACAGCCTCCCCGCAGAAAAAAATGCTACCGTAAACACCAGTAAAATAAACTTTCAACGCATCGCCACGCTGGACGATTTAACACAAGCACTTGCCCAAGCCAGCGCAAAACAGCAGCGCGTTATGCTAGATTTTTATGCTGACTGGTGCATTTCTTGTAAGGAAATGGAAGCCTACACGTTTACCAATCCACAGGTGAAAACAGCCCTACATGAGTTTGTATTATTGCAAGTGGATGTCACCAAAAACTCCGCAGACGATCAGGCCTTCTTAAAAAAATTTAATTTAATTGGTCCGCCCGCACTTATTTTTTTTGATAACACAGGACACGAACTTAGCGGTCAGCGCGTTATTGGCTATCAACAGGCAGAGCAATTTTTGCACACACTACAACAGGTTCAGCAATGAAACATGTTGGCTTAATATTGATTGCATTACTTGCCTTAGCTGCAGGCGGCTTAACGCGCTATCTTTTTATACGTCCGCAGCACGTGGACATAATATTGCCTGCATTCTCCTTACCTGATACCAATTCAGTCATTCGAGCTAGTGCAGAATGGCAGGGCAAGATAAGGCTGATTAATTTTTGGGCTACATGGTGTCCTCCCTGTAAAAAAGAGCTTCCTTTATTAACAGAACTGCAAAATACTTATGCAGCCCAAGGCTTAGTGGTAGTAGGCATAGCGCTGGATGACCCTACCGCCGTGGCAAATTTTTTAGCCTCAACACCGATTACCTACCCTCTATTGTTAGGTGAACAAGCCGGTCTAACACTCGCAAGGCAACTGGGCAATCGTATTGATGCCATTCCCTTTACGGTCATTGTCGATAAACAGGAGCATATCATTTACCAGCACCAAGGCGAGCTAACAAAAAATGACGTACTGTCAGTGCTTCAGCCGTTGCTTGAAAAATAAACGCAATGGCTAAGCACCTTTGTTTAGAGCATTGCTTTATCCATAACCAGAGCAGCAGGATTGCTGGTTGCTGTTGTAGGATTAGTTTTTTAAAGTTTATATCGGTTATAATCGATTAATATTTTCAGTGAAAGGACACATTTCTAAGGATGCATAAACGCGTTGCTCTTATAGCTTATTCACTTCGTTTTCCTGGTACGACTACGCAAAACTTATGGAATGATCTCATAGCCAAAAAAGATTTAGTGACGGAAGTCGACTCTTCACGTTGGTCAAAAGATACTTTTTTACATCCCGACAAACGCCACCCTGGAACAAGTTATACCTTTGCAGCGGGTAGTCTTGGCGATATATCTGGATTTGATGCGGCATTTTTTGGTATTTCACCCCGCGAAGCCGCACTTATCGATCCTCAACAGCGCATATTATTGGAATTAGCGTGGGAAACCTTTGAAAACGCTGGCATCGTGCCCTCGTCGTTGCGGGGCAGTGATTGCGGCGTGTACATAGGCATTTCAAATGTAGATTATGCGTATCGCTTAGCAGACGATCTTGCCGCCGTTGATTCCGCAGCCGCCACCGGAATTATTTCCAGCATTGCTGCCAATAGAATTTCGTACGTCTTTGATTTACACGGCCCTAGTATTTCCATGGACACCGCTTGCTCATCATCACTGGTGGCCTTTCATCAAGCCTGCATGGCAATTCGTGCGGGTGAAGTGTCACAAGCACTGGCAGGAGGCATTAATCTTCATCTACATCCTTATGGCTTTATTTCTTTTTCTAAAGCGACCATGCTCTCAAAAACTGGGCGTTGCCATGTCTTTGATGAAAGTGGTGATGGTTATGTACGCTCTGAGGGCGGAGGCTTATTTTTTCTTAAAGATTATGAACAAGCATGCCGCGATGGCGATCAAATTTTGGCGTTGGTGGCGGGCAGTGCTATTAATACGGACGGCTATAAAAGTGGCTTAACCATTCCCAATCATCATGCGCAAGCGGCATTAATGGAGCGCGTTTATCAACAATCTGGCATTCATCCTGATGCTATCGATTATTTTGAAGCTCATGGCACAGGTACCGCCGTAGGTGATCCTATCGAAACCCAAGCCATTGGTGCGGCATTAGGTAAAAAAAGACAGCAGCCACTACTAATCGGCTCAATTAAAAGCAACCTAGGTCACTTAGAATCGGCCTCGGGGGTCGCGGGCTTAGCGAAGGCCTTGCACTGTATTCAACAGCGCATCGTGCCGGCCACCATTGGGATAAATAATGTTAATCCTGCGATTCATTGTGAAGAATGGAATCTTGCCGTGGTCACTGAACATCAGCCCTTAAAAGCCAGTGGTGAATTAACAATTGGCATTAATTCCTTTGGCTTTGGTGGCGCTAATGCCCATGTGATTTTGCAAAGCCCGCCGCAGCCGCCCCTTGCCCCAGCCGCCTTAGCGCCCTCACCGACCATAACAGTTCCGTTGCGCGTCTCGATAAAAGATAGCGAAAACGTATCTGCTTCGCTCACTGTACTGGCTGAGTTTTTGTCTAGCTTACCTGAAGAGCAATTTTATGATGTAGCGTACAGCTCTATTTTTCATCGCGAACATCATCTCAATAATGCCTTAATTTTTAGTGCTTCTGCGTCTGATGCATGCTCGCAATTAACAGACATGGCGACGCTAACCGCTGCACAGCTGCGCACTAATAGCTCAGAAAAATGTTATTTTGGTCACCGCATTGAACAGGCAAACGGCCCCGTGTTTGTGTATTCAGGCAATGGTTGTCAATGGCACGAAATGGGCAAGGCCTTATTCGCCCAATCAGCACTTTTCCGTAGCACACTTAAAGACCTAGACCAGCTCTTTAGTCACTATGCGGACTTCTCTTTAGTTGCAGAATTAACAGGAGAAAACGGCAATCGTTACCACTTAACTCAATACGCACAACCAGCATTGTTTGCCTTGCAAGTAGGTATTACTCAGGTTCTTAATGCGCAGGGCATACACCCCGTTGCGGTACTGGGTCATAGTGTGGGTGAGGTAGCGGCCGCGTGGGCAGCAGGTGCCTTAAGCTTGGCCGACGCGGTGAAAGTTATTTTTTATCGTAGCTATCATCAAGCAAGCACTCAAGGACTGGGCGGCATGACTGCTGTGACGATGTCAGCAGAAGACTTACACCTGTTACTCGCCGAGCTAGCCTTATCACACGTTTATCTAGCTGGCATTAACAGTCCACGTGGCGTAACGCTGGCAGGTGCCGAAGCCGAGCTTAGCCTCGTGGAGCAGGCCTTAACCGCACGTAATATTAGTTTTAGACGTTTGGAGTTAGATTATCCCTTTCATAGCCCTGCTATGGATGCGCTGCAGTACGGAATTTGTCGCGATTTAAAAGACCTTACCGTAATGCGCCCAACGCTACCCATGTTCTCTACCGTCACAGGTGCTCAGCTTGATAAACACGCTGTCGATGCCCATTACTGGTGGCAAAATATTCGCCAACCCGTTCAGTTTAATGCCGCGCTCTCTACCATGCTGGCAACAGGCATTAATATTGCCATTGAAATCGGTGCGCACCCAGTTTTACAACGTTATCTTAACGACAGCTTTAAAGCCGCTAATGTGCAAGGCTTAGTTTTGCCTACTTTAACAAAACAGCACAGTGGCACAGCCAGTCTGCAACGCACCATAGCCTTAACATTATTATCTGGCGCGTCCTCGTCGTATCAAGCATGGTTTGCAACGCCTGGAAAATTCATCCCCTTACCTAATTATGTCTGGCAAAAAACGCCAGTCTGGCATCCTATTACGATTGAATCACACGGCTTATTGGCGCGTAAACTATGTCATCCCTTGCTAGGCTATCCCTTAGCTCAGCATCAGCATATTTGGGAAAATCAGCTTGACACTCAGCGCACCCCTTTTTTAGCTGACCATAATGTCGGGGGCGCCGTTGTTTTTCCTGGTGCTGGTTTTGTCGAGCTTGCCTTAGCCGCGGCGCAGCAAATGTACCCTAGCATGTTTGTTGAAATAGAAGATTTAGACATTCGCGCGCCCCTGCTTTTAAGCCATGAGCACAGCAAAGTCATCCGTTTTACCGTGACCGCACACGATGGTCGTTTTACACTGCAAAGCCGTGAATTAGCAGTCTCTTCTGAATGGTTAGTCCATTGTGTGGGGCGTTTGTTAACGCATGCCAGTAATCGCACGCTCAACGCACAAGAACCCTTAGACATTGCGTCATATACACCGTCATCCCGTGCCGTTCAGTTTACTCGCGACACGCATCAACACCTGACCACGCACGTAGGCTTAGCCTACGGCGAAGCGTTTCAAGCTATTGAGTACGGCTGGTGCGATGAACAGGAGGCAGTTGGAAGACTATTCGTCCCGGAAAAAATTCAGACAAATTTAACCGAGTTTAGCTTACACCCTGCCTTATTAGACTGCGCCTTTCAACTTATCTTTCAGGTGCTTAAAGACCAAATACAACACTATGAAGGGCTGGCTTTTGTGCCAATCAGAGTTGGTGCTATTTATTTTTTCGCCACCTCAACACCGCCCGTTTTTGCCAAAGCACGCTTACGCAATCGTGCGCCACACTCGCTTCATGCAGAATTTATTTTATACGATGCCCAAGGCGCAGTGCTTGCCGTATTAAAAGAAGTAAGATTCCGCGCCGTGAGATTACATCGTCCACACAGCCAATCCTTAACCTATCTGGATTATCATCTTACCGCACGCCCCTTACGCCAATTAAGCACAGCAATTGAATTATTGCCCACCGCAATAGTGCACGCAGCACTGACACACGCACAACAACAAACTGAACGCTATCAACAGGTTATTAAGCCATTACTTGATGAAATGAGCCTCATACCGGTGCTAAACACACTTACTCGTGTCGCTGATGAACACGGTTTCTTGGCGGAAAGCGTGCTTGCACAACGCTTTGCACACGCCCCGTCAAATCGTAAGATTTTTCACTGCTTGATACATATCGCGACACACTATGGCTTGCTGTCTACCGTGTCAGCAACGGCTTTACAGCAGGAGCCAGGCTGGCAATTAACGCTCGATAAACGCCAAGCACCACACGCGCTAACCGCCATTTGGCTGTATTTAATTCACCACGACCCCGAGTTCTTTTTGCTCACTCACTGGATGGGTCGAATTGGTCTGCATTGTCCACAATTATGGTATGACCCCTTAAGTAATGACACGCTAGGCATTACCCCAAACTTACCCGTGCACTTAAGTCATTTTGTGTTTGCTCATACGGTGAAAAAAAGTGTCGCCGATGCGATGCTTAGCCAATATCAGCATATAGTGCAAAATTTATTACCTGGCGAACGCTTTAAACTTTTAGAAATTGCCGCCCATCAACCTGAATTTGGCAGTGTACTCTGTCCACAATTTGATTTTAATTTAGGCGATTATAGCTTTGCGAGTCTTAACGAACAGGCCTTAAGTGCCGCACAGTCACTGCACGACCATTATCCGTTAATGACGCTCATTGATTTAACCGACGCAACGGCCCTTAGCCTATTAAAGCAGCAGCCCGCAAGCTGTGCCATTGTCCATTTAGCCATGCTAAATATTGCCGAGTTACAGACTGTCTTAACACAGCTATCAACATGGCTGCTGCCCAATGCACAAGTCATCTTTATTGGTCTGTATCCTAGTGCCTGGTTAAGTGTCGTGCAGGCAAGCTTACCTGACACCTGGATTATGCACGGCGACCACGTCCTTGGCTCAATGCAACTCACGCCCGACATGGTTGGGGAAAAATTACAGGCCTTAGCCTTTAATCAGGTTATCACGAAGGATATTGGTGCCGACGCGGGCTGCTATGTTATGACGGCAACAACGCCAATCGCACGGCACGCACTCAACAGTACCGAAATATCGTCACCACGATGGCTAATTATTTATGATGAACACGACGCAACAGAACACCAGCTTGCCCAATCGCTCACTGAACGGTTACAAGCACAACAACATGAAGTAATCACACTTGCGTTCACAATCTCAGCTAAGCAGCAAATAGCTCAGCAGATAACTCATGCGCACGACACCGGACATGCTTTTACAGATATTGTTCACCTTGCTGGCTGGGCAAGCAATAGCTTATCTTCCCAAGTGAGTCGCTGCACCTTAACCGTTGATATCCTTAATGCCTTAGCACTTAGCAACAGCACAACAACCCTGTGGTTATTAACGCATCAGGTTGCCGCAATGTGGACTGCTGATCAATCTCAGACAATTTTATTTAATGGCAAAATGAGCCATGACGCGGCGTTATGGGGATTTGCACGCAGTGTATTAAATGAAACCATGCCCAGCTACCGGGTGCGCTTAGTTGATCTTGCTACTGAAGAACACACCAGCTCAGTAACCTCAGCACTGCTTGATGAGCTTATTTATGAATTCATCAATACAGATGCCGAACAAGAAGTCATCTTTGATGCCACAGGCAAACGCTTTGTGCCACGCTTACGGCAACGCGACAGCTTAACTATTGCACAACCCACTGCGTTATTAGCACAACACGCTGTGCAATTAGGCTTTACGCTGCCTGGACAACTTAAAAATTTACTTTGGAGTCCGTCTGTCAACGCTTCTGTATTTGCAGATAATGCAATCGAAGTAGCCGTTAAGGCAACGGGGTTAAATTTTCGTGATGTCATGTACACCTTAGGATTATTACCTGATGAAGCGGTAGAAAATGGCTTCGTTGGCGCAAGTTTAGGCTTAGAGTTTGCTGGCATTATTATTCGTAAAGGCGCCGCAGTAAGTAATTTTAACATTGGTGATGCTGTGGTTGGCTTGGGACCTGCGAGTTTTAGTAATGTTGTTGTCACGCAAGTCAATGCCGTTGCCTTACTGCCAAACGCAATGAGTTTCGCTGCCGCGGCCACAATTCCAAGTGCCTTTTTCACCGTTATGTATGCCTTCAAACAGCTGGCACATTTAACTGCTGGCGAAAAAGTGTTAATTCATGGTGCCGCTGGCGGCGTTGGCATTGCCGCGATTCAACTGGCTCACTACTTTGGCGCAGAAGTGTATGCCACGGTTGGCTCTGAGGAAAAACGTGATTTTTTAACACTCATGGGCGTTAAGCATATTTATGATTCACGTTCATTAAGCTTTGCTGAGGCTATTTTGGCTGATACCCAGCAACAAGGTGTCGATGTCATTTTAAATTCTTTATCTGGCGAAGCCATTAATCGTAATTTTCGTGTATTAAAACCTTTTGGACGCTTTTTAGAATTAGGTAAACGTGATTTTTATGAAAACACCACATTAGGATTAAGACCTTTTCGTAATAATATCAGTTACTTTGGTATTGATGCAGATCAATTAATGCGCACTCACCCAGAATTAACGCAGCGCATTTTTGCAGACGTAATGGACTTATTTCATCAAGGTAAACTGCATCCTTTGCCTTATACTATTTTCGATGCTAATCATATTGTTGATGCCTTTCGTTTTATGCAACAAGCAAAACAAATTGGCAAAATTGTCGTTACTTACAACAATGGTATCTATCTCCCTCCATCTCCCGTAACTAAAAAATCCAGCTTAGTGTTATCACCTAAGGCAAGTTATTTAGTCACCGGGGGCTTAGGTGGTTTTGGTCTACGCACCGCATATTGGTTAGTAGAAAAAGGCGCTAAGCACTTGATTTTAATAAGTCGACGTGGTGCGCAAACCGAAGAGGCATTGACCGCACTGGCAAGCTTTGCCAAGCAAGGCGTGCAGGTTACCGCCCGTGCCTGTGACATTACCGACAAATCTACTTTGGCTGCCTTACTAAGCGACTGTGCACTACACCTACCGCCCTTAAAAGGTATTTTTCATGCCGCCGCAGTCATTGAAGATGGCTGGGCGCAGAATCTTACAGAAGCACAGATTCAACGCGTCATGGAGCCTAAAATACATGGAGCGCAGCATTTACATGACTTAACCGCACCGCTCAATGTAGATTATTTTGTTGTGTATTCATCAGTAACCACCTTATTTGGTAATCCTGGTCAAGCCCATTATGTCGCCGCAAATTTATGGATGGATGCGTTAGTTGCATATCGTCAACAACAAGGCTTAGCCGCCAGTTGTATCGCCTTAGGTGCAATAGATGACGCGGGCTATTTAACGCGCAATGAAAAAATAAAAGAAGCCTTGCAAAATAGATTAGGCGGACGCGCGTTGTCGTCAGCCACGGCATTAGCGATTGTTGAGCAACTGTTAACTGATCCAGCTGCGCCTTATTCAGTAGGCGTAATGGAATTTGAATGGCGCGCCTTAGCCGCTTTTTTACCCGCAGCGGACTCACCCAAATTTAGAGAATTGGCATTGCAGTCTCCGTATACCGAAGATACCGAAGAACAACGTGAAGATGTTCAGCGACTGTTAAAAGAGTTATCGGGCGAAGCCTTACATAACGCGTTCATTGATATGTTAAAAGAAGAGCTCAGTCGCGTGTTACTTATTAATAAAGATAAAATTGATGAGAACCTTTCCATGTACGCTATCGGCTTAGATTCACTCATGGCCTCTGAATTATTGATGGCCATTGATGCTAGATTTGCCGTGCATATTCCCGTCATGTCATTAAGTGAACTGTCCACCTTAAACAAACTTGCCGAATATTTGCTGACAAAATTGCAGGGTCAACAAGACAATGAACCTGACACCTCAACGCTTTCAAAAAACATCACGCATTTATCAAAGCAACATGGCACAGCCGTCACAAAAGAAGAATTACAAGCCTTGGTAAAATCTGTTGAGACAGAAAGTAATCGTAGGATTATTCACTAGCTATCAGATAAAGTTAATCATCATGAATCAGTCAGAGACGTATATCCAAACTATCTTGGCACGTCAAAAAAACCAACCCACCTCGGTAACAAGCATTAATCCGTTAACACAGGCACACCAAGACGACTTCGATAAGGCGTGTCGCTTTGATCAATTTGCCGGCTACCAACAGCTGCAAATTATCTCCAAAGGGGGCGAACAATTTGGTATTAGCAGTCCATTCTTTCGCGTCCATGAAGGTATTGCAAGTGCCACCACACAGATTGCTGGTCGTGAATATATTAACTATGCTAGTTATAATTACTTAGCCTTATCAGGTGATGAGCGAGTAAGCTTGGCGGCAAAACAAGCGATAGATCAGTATGGCACATCGGTGTCAGCCAGCCGCTTAGTGTCGGGCGAACGTCCGTTGCACCGACAATTAGAAACCGCTATTGCTGAACTATACGGCGTTGATGATGCCGTGGTTATGGTTAGCGGTCATGCCACGAATGTAACCACCATTGGCTATCTGTTTGGTCCCCAGGATTTAATTTTGCATGATGAATTTATTCATAACAGCAGCTTAATTGGTGCGCAACTGTCTGGCGCAAAACGCTTAGCGTTTCCTCATAATGATTTTGCTGCCTTAGAGACCTTATTAACTGAGCAACGCTGCCATTATCAACGCGTACTCATCATCATTGAAGGGCTTTACAGCATGGATGGTGATTACCCCAATTTACCTGAATTTATTCGCGTTAAACAACAGCATCGTGCTTTTTTAATGGTAGATGAAGCACATTCTTTTGGCGTTATGGGGGACACCGGCTTAGGTATTCGTGAACATTTTCATATTGACGGTTCTGCGGTTGATATTTGGATGGGCACCTTAAGTAAATCATTGGCAGGCTGTGGTGGCTTTATTGCTGGTGAATCAGCACTGATTGAACATTTAAAATGTTTAGCTCCTGGTTTTTTATACAGCGTTGGCATGCCCGCACAAGTTGCGGCGCCCGCCCTTGCCGCATTAACACTATTACAGCAAGAACCTGAACGAGTACATGCTTTACAAGCACGTTCCGCCTATTTCTTAAGCCAAGCACACGCGCTTGGTATCGATACTGGCTTAAGCCAAGGTATTGCGATTATTGCCGCGATTTCTGGCAGCTCAATCGGTGCCGCACGCTTATCTCAAGCCTTGTTTGCTAAAGGTATTAATGTTCAGCCTATTTTGTACCCTGCCGTTGCCGAAAAAAGTGCGCGCTTACGGTTTTTTATTTCTTGTGAACATAGCCTGCAACAAATTGATGCTACCTTACGCGCTTACTGCGATGCTGTGCAGACGCTTTAACAACAATCCGTATACTTTCTTGATTTGTTCTATGATGATCATGTTTAATTCTCTCTGTATTAGGAGTCTTTTTTGACAACTAAAACACGTGTTTTTTTGTTCTTACAAGGGCCTTGTTCACCTTTTTTTGCAGAATTAGCAAGCCATTTACGTGCGCTAGGACACCGTGTTTTTAAAGTAAACTTCACCAGTGGTGACTACCTTTATTGGCGCTCAAGCCAAGGATTTCAGTATCGTGCACGCCTAGCAGAATTACCTGCATTTCTTGAACATCTCTGGCTTACCCTAGGTATTACCGATCAAGTTTTATTTGGTGATTGCCGCCCCGTGCATCAGCCTGCAATAACACACGGACAACAGCTGGGTATTCGAAATTATGTCTTTGAAGAAGGCTATTTTCGACCGTTTTGGATTACCTTAGAACGCGAAGGCGTTAATAGTCATTCACGTCTCCCTAAAGATGCTCAGTGGTACAAAGACGTGGGCACAGCGTTACCCGAACTTGAGCCACCGCATGCTTTTCAATCCCCCTTTAGTGTCCGCGCCACCCATGACGTTCTGTATAATGTCGCTAACTTAAGCAATCCCTTGTTTTTTAGAGATTACCGAAGCCACGCGCCAGTTCCTGCGATGCTTGAATATGCAGGCTATCTTCAACGCTTTGCAATAAATGCCTTGATAAAAAAACACGACAATGTGCGCTTAACTGGATTAATCCGTAATAAAACCAGCTTTTATTTTTTACCACTACAATTAAGCAGCGACACTCAAATCACTCAACATTCTTCGTACAGCAGCATGATTGAGGTGCTTGAAGAGGTGATGGCTTCTTTTAGTTGTCATGCGGCAACGCATTCTTGGCTGGTGATAAAAATTCATCCACTGGATGCAGGCTTAATTAATTACGACAAAGTAATTAAGCACTTAGCCTTACGTTATGCCATTACTGAGCGTGTTCTGTATTTGCAGGTGGCTGATTTACAGCAACTCTTAGCAAAGGCTACTGGCACCGTGACGGTAAACAGTACCGTAGGCGGCTTAGCCTTAAGCTATCACTGCCCTACGATTACTCTAGCTGATCCTATCTATAATTTACCAGGGCTTACTTTTCAAGGAAAATTAGACGATTTCTGGCCGCATGCTGAACCACCTGACGCCTTATTGTTTAAGCTGTACAGTAAAACCATTATTCATACCACCCAAATTAATGGTGGCTTTTATTGTCACGCGGGCATTCGCTTAGCTATTAAGCATTCAGAACGTTTTTTTGCGATCGATCGCTCGCCATTAGAGCTTTTATTATGAGCCTCCCGCCCCCCCAAACAATCTTAATTACTGGTGCAAGTGGTGAGTTAGGTCAAGCACTTGCTTTATATTATGCCGCGCCCGATATTCATTTGTTATTACAAGGACGGCAGCAAGACAAGCTAGAAGACTTGGCAACTCGCTGTCGTTTACGCGAGGCAAAAGTCACCGTGGTTATTTTAGAGTTAACCGATATTGCTGCATTACAGCACTGGGTTAACCATAGCTTATCCCTAGATATTCCCGACTTAGTCATTGCTAATGCTGGCATGAATATTAATCATGGTACAGCTCAGCGCGGCGAACAATGGGCTGAGATAGACGCGTTACTCGATGTCAACATTAAAGCAACGTTTGCGCTGGTAAATGCCCTCGTGCCTTTGTTTCGTGCGCGTGGCCAGGGGCAATTGGCCTTAATCAGCTCCTTAGCCGCATATTATGGTCTACCCGTCACCCCAAGTTATTGCGCAAGCAAGGCCGCTATTAAAGTGTATGGTGAAGCAATGCGGGGCTGGTTGGCCGAGGATGGTATACAAATTAATGTGGTGATGCCCGGTTATATTGACTCGTCTATGGCAGCAGCCATGCCAGGGCCAAAGCTCTTCATGATCTCTGCTGACACTGCTGCGCAAAGAATCGCACAGGGTTTAGCAAAAAATCATGCCAGAATTACATTTCCATTTCCCCTAACACTAGGGACATGGTGGTTAATGGTTTTGCCAGCAAGTTGGTCACAGCTTATTTTAAAAACATTACATTATGGTGGTTGAAATGAACGCATTATGGCTACTTCTGACACCATTAATGGTGGGGCTCATAGGATCTTTTTTAATGGAGCTTAATCTTAAACCTGTCCCCATCGCTTGCTATAAAAGACCACGAATAACTCTGCACTTACATGTTTACACATGGTTGCTAATGTTTGCTTTGGTGTTATTAATCGTGCGTCGGCCGTGGTTTGCAGTGTTTATTTTATGGGCATTTCATTACTTAATTGTGCTGGTTAATCATGCCAAATACAGCAGTTTGCGCGAACCTTTTTTGGTTCAGGACTTTGATTATTTTACTGATGCAATCAAACATCCACGCTTGTATTTACCGTTTTTTGGGCTAGGGCGCACCGTCGCCGTAAGTCTAGGCTTTGTTACGGCGGTAGTGCTAGGCTTACGTCTGGAAAATGCCTTAGACATGAGCCTTTGGCTGACTACGCTTGGCGTATTATTACCACTAACGCTATTAGGTCTACTTTGGGCAAATCAGCATTTGCCTACCATCTGCTTGGCTCCTGAAGCAGACTTGATAGCATTAGGACAATTTAGTTTTTTTTGGACGTATTTTAGTGCCGAACGCCTTACCAACATTAATGTGCATAACACCGCATTTATCCCACCCACCACAGTTCAAAATCCTGCTGTTGCCGCCAATATTGTTGTGGTACAAAGTGAATCATTTTTTGATCCAAGAAGCTTATCCACGGCAATTAACTCCGACGTTTTAGCGCATTTCGATGTTCTAAAGAAGCACGCTTATGCACAGGGACGTTTACGCGTACCCGCGTGGGGCGCCAATACGGTACGGACAGAATGTGGTTTTTTAACGGGCTTAACGCCACAGCAATTAGGTATTCATCAATTTAACCCTTACCGTTGTTTGGCGAAAACAAGCCTACCCAATCTGGTGTCTTATCTTAAACACTTGGGGTATCGAACAGCCTGCATTCATCCTTATCCCAGCCATTTTTATTTACGGGATCAAGTTTATCCGCGCTTTGGATTTGATCACTTCTTTGATATTAAAGAATTTACTGAACAACAAAAAGACGGGCAATACATTGGTGATTTAGCCGTCACCGATAAAGTTATTGCGCTATTAAATACAAAAACTGCCGATGAACACCCCCCCGCACCCTGGTTTATCTTTGTTATTACTATGGAAAATCATGGCCCGTTGCATCTTGAAAAAATAAGCGCTGCGCAGGCGGCTGAATTTTATACGGCACCTACTGACACAGGCTTAGAGGATTTAAGCGTCTATTTACGGCATTTAAAAAATGCCGATACCATGCTTAAATTACTGCAAGAAAGCTTGCAAAGCTTAGCCGACACAGCTGAGCATCCCCGTGCGGGGCTGTTATGTTGGTACGGTGATCATGTGCCCATTATGGAATCTGTGTATCAACAACTCAGCGAACCAGATGGCTTAACAGATTACCTGATTTGGCCAACACGGTCGCCGCAGACTCTGTTAACTCCTGTTACCGAGCAAACCTTAGATATAAGCACATTAGCGACGACCCTACTTAAGGCGTCAATACCCGACTAATGGCTGAGTTGTTTCGTTTATTCTTCATGAGAAAATTGTAATGAAAATTTGTTTAATTGTTGTTTTTAGTTGTTTGTCCTGTGCACATGTTCATGATGCGTTTGCCACCGCCTATAATTTGCCCCCCATTAAAGGTGATAATGTCATCACTCAATATGAAGATGACGTGCCGTTAACGCGTGCTGACCAAGACGAAACCCTACTGGATGTGGCACGACGTTTTTTATTGGGGCAAATGGAAATTGTACGTTTAAATGCTGACGTAGATCGCTGGCATATAAAAAAAGGCGAGGTCATTCGCTTAGCGAATAAACGAATATTACCCGACACACCTCACGAAGGCATTACCCTTAATATTTCTGAATACCGCATGTACTATTACCCTGCAAATCAACCTGGGGTAGTGATGTCTTATGCTCATGGCGTCGGTCGACAAGATTGGAAAACGCCACTAGGAAAAACCACTGTAGGCAGAAAAGTAAAAGATCCAGCGTGGCATCCACCCGAATCGATTCGTCGTGAACATGCTGCCAACGGCGACCCCTTGCCTGAAATCGTACCGCCCGGCCCACATAATCCATTGGGTGCTCATGCGCTGTATTTAAATTTGCCTGGTGAATACCGTATTCATGGCACCGACATTGATAAAATTTTTGGTATCGGCATGCAAATAACCCATGGCTGTGTGCGCATGTATCCAGAAGATATCGAAGAACTGTATCAAACCGTTAACGTTGGCACATCTGTTTATATAGTCAAACAACCGATTAAAGTAGGCTGGCTGGATAATGTGTTATATATCGAAGCACATCCAGACTTAGAAGGAGAAGAAATGTCAAAAGATGCACGGTATGCACTGGCATTAAACTTAATAAAAAAAGCTATTGGTTCCTCTGACACGTCAACTGAACCCTTGCCAGAGTTTGATCAAAAATCATTAAATGATGCCTTAACTAAATTAGATGGCGATCCTGCTCCTATTTATGAGCGCTTGCCACCCATCGACCAAGAGACCAATAATTTTCTTCCCGTGCTTGCTTCACCAACGCCACCCAAAGCGACAGAGCCTAAAACTAAAGCACAAAAAGCCAACCACGCCCTTGCCAATGGCACACATAAAGCCGCCAGTAAAGGGGATAAAGCCTCAGTAAAGACCAAAACAAAAAAGGCAACGCAGAAAAAAATCACCACGGCGGCGGCCACCGTAAAAAAAACCACCGCAGTCACCGCAAAAAAAGCCACACCCAAAGCGGTGTCAAGCAAGCATGAAGGCTCGCCAGGCGGATATTTTCATGGTCAATAACGCTGCGTTATTAAAACAGCCGCATAAGTCATCACCCGCACCGATGTTCTTACGCAATCCTTTTTACTTTTGGCATACATTAAGCATTTGAACGCTCAACATTCAACAATTTCAATTATTGCACCGGCGCGATTGCACATGGGTTTTTTTGACTTAAGTGGCTCATTAGGTCGTCATTTTGGCAGTATTGGTATCGCTTTAAATGAAATCAGCACGCAAATCCTTGTTTCACCGGCAACAGCATGCACGATTCGCGGCCCTTCTACTGATCGCGCAAGACAGTGTTTACAGCAATTATGCACCGCGCTAGACGTTTCAGACCAACTTGATATCACCATCGAACAAGCCATTCCCGAGCATGTTGGGCTGGGTTCTGGAACACAAATGTCCCTAGCTATAGGCTCTGCCTTGAATGCTATTTACGATTTAGGCTTAACTGTGCGCGATATTGCTGCCATTACTGAACGCGGCTTGCGCTCTGGTATCGGCATTGGTATTTTTGAACAAGGCGGCCTTGTTGTGGACGGTGGACGAGGTGAAAAAACCATTACGCCACCCTTATTGGTACATATGCCCATCCCAGCTGATTGGTATTTTATTTTAGTATTTGATCAACGTGGTCAAGGTTTACATGGTTTACAAGAAATTGAAGCCTTTAAACAACTGCCTGCATTCCCTCAACAAGAGGCCGCACGCTTGTGCTATTTACTGTTAATGCAAGGCTTACCTGCTCTAGCAGAACAAAATCTTGCTGACTTTGGTGATGTTATTACGCAATTACAAAATTCAGTAGGCGGACATTTTGCGGCCGCACAAGGGGGCGTGTTTACCAGCAAAGAAGTCGCATTGGCAATGCACTGGTTAAGCACTCAAGGCGCAGTCGCTATTGGTCAAACCTCATGGGGACCAACGGGCTTTTGTCTGGTTCAAGGTCAACAGAGAGCAGAAGAATTAGTCACTGAACTACCTAAATATTTAGCAAAACAACCATTGATTCATAGCGAACAACTACGTTACCTAGTCGCAACCGCAAGAAATAGTGGTGGCGCAATTAGCTTTCGCTAATCAATAATGCTCTCCATGACAACGCTACCCTACAACCTATGCAACGCCACGGTTACTTAACATGAATCAAAAAAAGCGTATAGAAATTTTTGCTACGCTTGCTGAAGCACATCCAAATCCAACCACAGAACTACGTTATACCTCTGTTTTTGAATTATTAATTGCCGTAGTACTTTCTGCGCAAGCAACGGATAAAAGCGTCAATAAAGCGACCCTCTCGTTATTTGCTCTCGCCAACACCCCGCAAGCAATGGTGCTATTAAGTTTAGAAACCTTAAAAGAGCAGATTAAAACGATTGGTCTATACAACACAAAAGCTAAAAACATCCATTTATTATGTCAACAATTACTTGCTTTACATCAAGGCGAAGTGCCAAACACCCGAGCAGCCTTGGAAGCCTTACCAGGTGTAGGTAGAAAAACAGCAAATGTGCTGTTAAATACCGCCTTTGGTTACCCAACAATCGCGGTAGATACACATATTTTTAGAGTGGCCAATCGCACTAAATTAGCGGTAGGAAAACAGGTATTGGCAGTAGAAAAGTTATTGGATAAAACAACGCCAACACGCTATAAAAAAGATGCTCATCATTTATTAATTTTGCATGGTCGTTATACCTGTTTAGCGCGCACGCCCAAATGCAGACAGTGCATTATTAAAGACTGGTGTGAGTATCCTGATAAATTACTGCCATAGTGACTAAAAAAAGTCTTTTTAGTTCAATTCATATAATAAAGTGCATAAACTCTGCACCTAACAGCCTAGCAATACGCCACGTTAAATTGAATCTTGACAATCGGCTTCAGTGCTTAAAAATGGGCTAAATCAACATCACTTCCACACCCTTATTTTTTTGTTGTGTAGAAGCTGTCTTTGGTTATATCGTTATTGAAATATTGCTAGCCAGTCACGAACTATTCAGTCACCCAAAGTGAGTCTAAAAAATGCGCAATATGGTGAATTTCTTCCATCGATACGGAATGTTCAATTAAATAATCATGCCAGCTTACTGTATATCCCAAGTCATCTAAGCTGTCATACACGGCTTTAGCCCATTCAATAGCAACGACACCATCGAGAATACCGTGCCCCATAAAAATAGGCGTCGCTGCATTGGCTGCGGTGCCTTCGTTTTTTAAGTTTTCCACGCCCGGCAAATACGCTGATAAGGCAATAATTCCACCTAATGGCTTGGGATATCTTAAGCCTGTGTACAAGGCCATAACGCCCCCTTGAGAAAAACCAGCGAGCACAATATGTTCTGCGGCGATACCTTTATCTAACTCCTGTTGAATAAGCTGCTCAATTAACAGCGATGATTTATTGATGCCTTGAAAATCAACGGGACTGTCTGTTTCTAAGCCCAAAATATCATACCAAGCAGGCATGACTGAACCACCATTAATAGAAACCGCCTGCTCATGCGCATGAGGAAAAATAAAATGTGTTTGATCTACGCAAGAGAAGTGTAAATCAGGCACAATACCTTCAAAATCATGACCATCTGCACCCAAGCCATGCAGCCATATTATAGAATATTGATGCATTGACGTTGGCAACGCACTGATATAAGTAAGCTCAGTAGACATAACTATTTCCAAAATAAATGAATAAAATAACGCATAATCCAGCAATATATTTTCAATACCCGTGGTATTTTTCTAAAAAATACACATGATACCGTCACGCAGGGATTGTAGTGTGTGTAGAGTGATCTGCACAATGCTGCGGTTTTATGCGAGGCCTTCTTCTCAAGCAAACGTCACCACTTAATCCAATTATAATTACACTCCTTTTTTAACGTCTACACGAGGATACACATGAAAAAATGTCAGTTTTGTGGTCATCAAAACCCTCTTCAAGAAGCACGCTGTCCAGAATGTGGGCAGTATTATTCTAAAATTATTGAATCCATTGAGCACATCGCTGCCGAAGAAGCCTTTAATACGTGGCATGCACGGGCGCAACGCATTATGCACGCTCGCAACAAAAAGCATGCATTCCAAGAAGAATGGCGATATTTTTTTAATGCCTTAACGACACAGGCAAAATTAACACTGCTAACCATTCTGTTATTTGTTTTTGCGCTTATGGTGATTGTGGTGTAATGCCTACAATTCAACCCGCACCGATTGCCTCAAAGGCTGCCTGATAATTGGGTTCATGAGTTAATTCATGCACCCATTCCGCATAGATTAATTGGTTATTTTCGTTAATAACAAGCACTGCACGCGCAGTTAACCCACGCAATACACCATCATTTAATTTAACACCGTAAGCATAAGAAAATTCTGAACGAAAACAAGATAACGCAATGATATGAGTTAACTTTTCTGTTTCGCAAAATCGACATTGCGCAAAAGGTAAATCTGCCGAAATAAGCAATACTGCAACATCAGGTAATCGTCCAGCACGATGATCAAACTGTCGCGCTGATGCTGCACACACCGGTGCATCTAAGCTTGGCACAATAACCAAGACTTTCTTTTTACCTGCAAAGGTCTGTAAAGAAACATCATGTAAAGACTTATCTGCCAAGACAAAATCAGGCACTAACGCGCCTACCTCAGGTAAGTTACCTATGCTCTGGAGTGGCTCGCCATGAAAAGTCCAGTTGCTCATTATTATTGTGATTTCTTTTTTACACGTTTTAGTAATCGTTCACGTTTTTTTACTTGCCAATCGGTTAATTTATTTTTCTTACCTTGAAAAGGATTAACTGAAGATTTAAATTCTAACCGAATAGGCGTGCCAGATAATTTTAAACGATCACGGAAATAATTGACCAAGTAACGTTTGTACGACACCGGCAACACATCTGTTTGTACACCATGAATAATGACAATAGGTGGATTACGTCCACCTTGGTGTGCATACTTTAATTTGATACGTCTGTTATTTACCAATGGCGGTTGATGCGCATCGGTAGCTTCTTTCAGAATTCGTGTTAAAACAGGTGTTGACATATCAATCATTGCACTTTCGTACAAGGTATTCACCACATCAAACATCTTACCTACGCCACTACCATGTAATGCTGAGATTGGGTATTTTTCTGCAAATTCTAAAAAAGACAATTTGACATCTAATTGTCGTTTAATAGTATTTTTTTGATCGTCACTTAAGCCGTCCCATTTATTTAAACCAATCACTAGCGCACGACCTGCCTCCATAACCAAGCCTAATAAATGAGCATCTTGATCAGTAATCCCCTCGCTGGCATCGATTAAATAAATAACCACATGCGCTTTTTCAATGGCTTGCAGAGATTTAATGACGCTGAACTTTTCAATGGTTTCAGCAATTCTTGAGCGTCTGCGCATACCAGCGGTATCAATCAAGGTAAATTGCTTGCCATTACGTTCAAATGGAATATAGATGCTATCGCGCGTGGTGCCAGGTTGGTCGAACACAATAACGCGCTCTTCACCCAACAACCGATTAACCAAAGTTGATTTACCTACATTGGGCCGCCCCACTACGGCAATACCAATGCCTTTACGCTCGCCTTCATCATCAAGTAAGTTCGCTGCAGACGGTAATACCTGAAGAACACGTTCTAATAACTCAGGCACACCGCGTCCATGACTGGCCGCCAATTGCACGGGCTCATCTAATCCTAAGGCATAAAAATCAATCGCGGCCATCGCCGCGTCAATACCGTCAACTTTATTTGTGACTAAAATGACTGGCTTGGCTAACTTTCTCAACTCATTGGCGATGACTTTATCAGACGCACTTAAACCTTCTCGCGCATCCACCATAAAAACCACAACATCCGCTTCTTGCAAGGCAATTTCTACTTGTTTTTTGGAAATGCTTTCAATTCCCGCAGAAGCATCCGCAATACCGCCGGTATCGACAACTAAACACGGCCGAATACCATGCTTGACACGACCATATTGGCGATCTCGGGTGAGCCCTGGAAAATCGGCGACTAACGCCTCACGAGTCCGTGTTAAATAATTAAATAAAGTGGATTTACCCACATTTGGGCGCCCTACTAAGGCTATCACTGGTAACATTAATGAACCCGCACAGCGGCTAAGGTGCCGTCCGTTGCATAAACAAAAAGAATATCGCCAACAATTACTGGTTTTGCTGTAATTGCCCCCCCTGCCACATGACGCCGTGCTAAAGACCGACCATCAAGTGCGCTTAAACAATGCACATAACCTTCAAAATCACCCACTACGACGTAATTTTCAAACACCGCTGGTGGTGATAACTGGCGTTGATGATAATCTTGTTGCTTCCACAACGATAAACCACTGCGCTGGTCAAGTTGCCAAACATGACTCTCGACATCCGTTAAATACAGATACCGCCAATCATTACTTAATCCTGAATGCGAAGAAATACTTTCATTACGCCAAATAACTTCACCATCGATAGCTGAGGTGGCACTCACGCCACCTTGAAAACTGGCGTTATAAATCACACCCGCAGCTTCCAGAGGATTTACATCTAAATCCACTAAACGCTCTACCTCTGAACGGCCTTTTGGAATGGCAACACTGGTTTCCCAAATAAATTTGCCATCCTTCATGCGTAAGGCCATTAATTTGCCATTATCGTAACCACCAATAATATTCTCCTCAAATAATACGGGAGTGCCCGTGCCTCGTATACTTAACGCTGGCACCGGGACTTCATAACTCCATAATTTAGCACCTGTTTTTTCATTTAATGCCACAACATTGCCATCACTACTGCGAATAATGACAATACCATTGGCGACGACAGGGACAGATAAAACCTCACTTGATACTTTAGCGCGCCATAACTCAGCACCGGTTTCACTGTGTAAGGCAACTACCTCTGCATCACTGGTTCCTATGATTAATGTGCCCTGACCTACGCCCGGGCCGCCTGAAAAAGGCAGGTCGGTATTACGCTCCCAAAGCTTATTACCATTAGCTAATGCTCTTGCAACAATTAATCCTTTTCTATCCGCCGCAAAAATAGTTTCACTGCCCATAGCTGGCACCAAATTAACTAACTGTTGATTTGTTCCAACGCCAACTGATGCTTCCCAAATTACGTCAATCGTTTTTTCTGGCGGGTATTCGATTAACGCTTTCGGTGGATCAGTAACTTCATCTCCCCCAAAATATTCGGTTAATCCTGAAAACGATTCTCCTACGCTATCAAAAACTGCACAGCCACTTAAGCAGAGAACATATAAAAGTATGACTAAACGCATTATTGTTTACTTTCCATTTTTTTAGTGGACACCGTAAGATCATCTATTTTCATCGCTAACAACGGCGATTGCAGACCATTTCGTAAAGCACTTTCATACGAGGTACGCGCTAAATCTAAACGGTCTAAAGCGACATATAAATCCCCCACCAACTCATCATAATGCCCAGAAAAACCGGCAGTCGTAGCAGGATCAATGGCATTAATATAGGCTAAGCCTTGTTCATATTCTTTATTTGCAAGCATTAATCGAACTCGTCTTATTTTTGCTATATTACTTAGTGCTAAATCAGAAGAGCTTGCCACCGAATCGAGTAAGACTCGGGCTTTAGCTTGATCACCTTGTTGCACCGCGTTGTTAGCTTCAAATAACGCGGCATACTGATTATAATCTGTTGAGCCATAAGCTTTTCGTATCTGCTCAGAGGCGTCAGTTAGTTGCGCTTTATTGCCCACCTCATTGGCGGAAAGTAATTTGCTATATATCGCAGATGCTTGCATTGCCTGCTCTTTTTTATAACTTTGCCAGTAATTCCACCCCAAAATAATCGCCACACCCAAGCCAACACCAATAAATGTGGCATGTGAATTTTCTTTCCACCACGCTTTTAGGGCAGCAACTTGTTCTTCTTCTGTTTCGTAAATTTCCACTGTAGTTCTCTTCTAGCTTAATAGATAAAACTATCCAGCCCTTAACGGGCGCTGGATACTAAAAAATCTTCAATGATCTGCACAACATCAGTTTGCGACACAGTCGTCTGTTGCGCTTGATTATCTCGTAAATACTTAATACTAACCGCCTTATTAAGCACCTCATCATCACCTAAAATTAACGCGATAGTTGCACCACTTTTATCTGCTTTTTTAAACTGACTTTTAAAACTTCCGCCTTCCATATTGACGTGAACACTCAACTCAGGAAGTGCATCGCGTAATTGTTCAGCCAAACGCAAGCCTGCCTGAGCCGCATCCTCACCGACACGAATTAAATACACATCGACTCGCTTCGTCATAGGGGCTTCGTTTTGACATTCCATTAATGCCAATAAGCGCTCAATCCCCATAGCAAAGCCTGCCGCATGATTGGCTTTGCCGCCTAACTGTTCAACCAAGCTGTCATAACGTCCACCAGCACAAACCGTACCTTGCGAGCCAAGTGATTCGGTTACCCATTCAAATACTGTGTTACTGTAATAATCAAGCCCACGAACTAAACGTTGATTAATGCAATAACTAATACCTAAATCATCCAGACACGCTGTTAGGGCAGTAAAATGCGCCAAACTTTCTTCGCCTAAATACGCCATAAGCTCGGGCGCATTATTGACTAAACTGTGCATGGCAGGATTTTTGGTATCTAAAATTCGTAAGGGATTGGTGTGTAATCTACGCTGACTATCTTCATCAAGTTGCTCGTGATGAGCAGAAAAATAAGCAACTAAATGCTCTCGATAACGAGCTCGCTCTGCAAGTGTTCCTAATGAATTCAATTGCAATTGCAGATGGTCGCGCACCCCTAGTTGCTTCCATAAACGATCCATTAAGATAATTAATTCGGCATCGATTTCAGGCCCCGCCATGCCATACGTTTCAACACCCAATTGTATAAATTGACGATAACGCCCTTTTTGTGGACGCTCATGACGATACATGGGGCCGTAATACCATAATCGATGACTCTGACCATTTAATAATCCATGTTCTAAACATGCACGCACACAGCCAGCGGTTCCTTCTGGACGTAAGCTTAAGGAATCACCATTTCTATCTTCAAACGTGTACATCTCTTTTTCTACAATATCGGTGACTTCGCCTATTGAGCGCTTAAATAATTCTGTTTTTTCAACAATTGGCAAACGGATTTCACTGTATCCATAGGCATTTAATACTTTGCGAATAACATTTTCTACATGTTGCCAGAGGGGAGTTTGTTCAGGAAGAACATCATGCATACCACGAATTGCTTGAATCAAATTTGCCATAGTGAGTTTTTGTTAATGCGCTAATGACTTAGCTTCTTTGGAAAGAGGAAAGGTGTTGATTAATAAATCGCGATATTCTTGTGCCAATGCTTGATTGCCTAAGGCGCGCTCAGTCATCATGCCAAACCATAATGATTCTGACGTATGCGCAGCACTATTTAAATAACGTTGCAAATAGCCTTTTGCAGGCCAATATTCAGCATTGTTATAACTCATTTTTTGCATCGCTAACAACGCAGGCGCATAGCGGCCATTTGCCAATAATGCCTGTTTGAAATACGCTTTTGCTTGCTGTACTTGCCCAGAGTTTACGGCACATAAACCGGCATTGGTTAAGGCTAACCAAGAGCGGTCATTTAACAAATTTTTAATAGCACGTTCCAATAAGATGACCCCTGCCTGGGTTTCTTGATGTTCGCACAAAAAACGACCGTAATTATTCTGCACACTCAAGTCTTCAGGTGCAATGCTTAACGCCGCCGCGTAATGGTCTTTGGCTTGTGGATATTTTTCAATCTTTTCATATAAAAAGGCCAAGGCATTATGGGCATTAATATTAACTGGATTTTCTTGTAAGGCATGCTCTAAATTTGCCTTAGCTACATCTAAACGATTCATATTTAAATAACGCACACCCAGCTGTACGTAAATCTCAGCACGATCCACTGATGATGATTTTTCATCAAGGCCTGCACACGCGGTTGAAATAATAATTAGACAGACCTGAAGACCTTGTAAACACCGTTTAAATACGTGCGCTTTATCTGTATGCATTGCTTACTCTGAACTCTGCGTCGCTAATTTAAGATGCCGTCGACTCTTATCATTTACTTGTCCCACTAACTGACCACACGCCGCATCAATATCATCACCTCGTGTCTTTCTTACCGTGGTAACAATACCGCCATCATTTAATAGAGTTTTGAACGCATGAATACGATTATTGCTTGAACAGCGATAAGATGAATTTGGAAAGGGATTAAACGGAATTAAATTTATTTTTGCTGGCACTGTTTTTAACAACTGCAATAAGCCCAAAGCGTCTTCATTTGAATCATTAATACCATCCAACATAACATATTCAAAGGTAACTGTTCGGCGAGGTGCTAACTTAGCATTTTCTCGACAAACGGCCATTAATTCTTGTAACGGATATTTTTTGTTAATGGGTACCAACTCATTTCTTAATTCATCAGTCACTGCATGTAAAGAAACTGCCAGGCTTGCATCGCATAATTCATTCAAGCGATACATTGCAGGCACGACACCAGATGTGCTTATCGTTACCCGACGTTTTGATAAGCCATACGCAAAGTCGTCCATCATTAAATTGACCGCAGCCACAACATTATCAAAATTAAGCAAGGGTTCTCCCATGCCCATCATGACAACATTGGTTACTTTTGTTTCACGCCCTAAGCGATGTTGCGCCATGTACAACTGCCCAATGATTTCAGCCGTTGTTAAATTACGATTAAAGCCTTGTTGGGCTGTTGAGCAAAACGTACACGCTAACGCGCAACCAATTTGTGAGGACACGCATAAAGTACCACGTCCTTCTTCTGGAATAAAAACCGTTTCAACTCGATTACCACACTGCGTTTGCACTACCCATTTATACACGCCATCAGCAGCCTTTTTTTCGACCACGATTTCAGGTGCGACAATACAGCAATGCTCCGTTAAATAGGCTCGCAACGCTTTGCTAAAATTGCTCATCAAGATGAAATCAGTGATCCCTTCTTGATATATCCATTTTAGTAATTGTGTGGCACGAAATGATTTTTCACCCAATTTGACAAAAAAAGCCTCAAGACCTTTTCTGTCAAAATCGAGTAAATTAATTTTTTTTAAATTAACGAGTTCTTGCACAGATTTCATTAGCAGAGAAAAAGAACGCGATCTCTCTTTCGGCAGTAGCCACTGCATCAGAACCATGCACTGCATTTTCATCAATGCTCGTAGCAAAATCAGCGCGAATTGTGCCAGGTGCGGCTTCTTTTGGATTAGTTGCGCCCATTATTTCACGGTGTTTTGCAACGGCATTTTCACCTTCCAATACTTGCATAATAACTGGACCTGAAATCATGAAAGCAACCAAATCATTAAAAAACCCACGCTCACTATGCTCTGCATAAAAGCCTTCAGCTTGCTCTTTGGTTAAATGCAGCATTTTTGCAGCAACAATTGTTAAGTCGTTTTTTTCAAAACGACTGTAAATTTCACCAATACTATTTTTTGCAACAGCGTCAGGTTTAATAATTGAAAAGGTACGTTCGATTGCCATTATTTTACTACTCCTATCATTATGTGGATTGTTAAAAATTGATTATAGCCTAAACACTTTGCGTGTTTGACTGAGGATTTTCATTAAAAAAACTGTGTTTATCACGTTAGAAAGACTTTAGCGTACTACAAGAATTGTAGCGTAGCCATAACCTGTTCAGTTCAGTGCGTTGTTAAGGTAAGTTATCAAAATGCTCACCCTCTTTAACTACAGGAACTAAATCGGCAGGGCAGACACCAAACATCAACGCCACAGGACTTGCAATAAAAATTGACGAATAGGTACCAAAAAACACGCCAAACAAAAGCACAACGGCGAAACCATGAATCACCTCGCCACCCAAAAAGAATAAGGAGGCCAACACCAAAATGACAGTTAAAGACGTCATAATAGTTCGACTCAAGGTGACATTAACTGAAATGTTCATCATTTCTTCAGTGCTTTTATTGCGCATAGTTAAAAAACTTTCACGAATACGATCATACACCACGATGGTATCGTTTAATGAATACCCAATTAACGCCAATACGGCAGCTAATACTGTTAAATCAAACTCCATGCCTAAGAGCGAAAACACGCCCAAAGTCACAATAACATCATGGAAGGTTGCGATAACTGCACCTAAGGAAAACTTCCATTCGAATCGCCAGGCAACATAGATAAGAATACCAATGGTAGAGTAGAGTAACGCCAAAAAACCATCTTGCGCTAAATCATCACCAATCTGAGGGCCAACAAACTCAACGCGTCGAAGACTAGCAGGTTCTGCTGTAGTCTTATTAATCGCCTCCAGCACTTTTGAACTTAAATCGACACTGCTCACACCTTCTTGCAGTTTCAGACGAATTAATACATCTTTGGCAGTGCCAAAATTCTGTACAGTAGCGTCAGCAAACCCAGCGCCGTCTAAAGTGCTGCGCAGCACAGTGATATCTGCTGGTTGTTGATACCCCACTTCGATTAAGGTTCCTCCAGTAAAATCAATGCCCATTTGCAAGCCATTTACGCCTAATGAAACGAGAGAAGCTACAGACAAAATACTCGAAAAGATCAACGCAATATTGCGGTTACCTATAAAATTTATAGTGGTTAATTTCATAATTAAATATTAAGTAATTTATGCAAAGGACAAAAATAAAACAAATACAACCAAATCCAGTAAATCTAAAAATAACGGCTATTGATTAAAAAATGGGCGGCAATACTTCCGATGTAACCTAAGACAATAACAGGTGTCCATTTTAAATGGCTCACAAAAGTGTAAATACCCTTAGTTTGTCCCATTAAACCAACACCTGCAGCAGACCCGACTGACAACATGCTACCTCCCACACCGGCTGTTAAAGTAACTAATAGCCATTGACCTTGGGAAATATCAGGATTCATCGTTAAAACTGCCAACATAATTGTACCGTTATCTATAAATGCTGAAACAATACCAACCAAAATATTAGCTATCGTAGGATCCATTTCGCCATAAAGATGGGTTGATGCAACACTTAAATAACCAATAAAACTCAAGCCACCCACGGCAACCATAACACCATAAAAGAACAATAGGGTATCCCACTCCAAATTAGCAACTTTAGTAAAAACATCAAAAGGTTGGTCGGTTGTAATATCTTTTTTTAATCTCGCGGCAGGATTATTCATATATTTCATAGGTGCAAAATAATCAATTTTGGCGCTTATCTTGTCAACGTTAATCTTTTCAGTTGCTAACGCTAAAGACTTGCTGGGCGTTTTTTGCATGTAATAACTATAAAATTTAAGGTAAGTCAACCCCAGCATCATGCCAGCAGCTGGCGGCAAGCCAAGAAAATTCTCAAAACACGTGGCGGTGATAATAGTTAAGGCAAACAACACGATAATAACCATACCGCCACGCTTCATAGGCTGGGATTCTTGAACAGGCTCAGGTGTTTCTTTAGGTATAAAAAAGTGCATGATAGCTGCGGGTAACGCTAAATTAATAATGGCCGGAATCAATAAGGAAAAGAAGTCTTTAAAAGGCACCACGCCTTTTTGCCAAACCAATAGCGTTGTAATGTCACCAAAAGGACTAAATGACCCGCCAGCATTAGAAGCAATAACGATGTTGATACAAGACAACGTAACAAAACGTGGACTATTTTTGCCCATCGCTAAAATTACCGAGCCCATGAGCAATGCAGTTGTTAAATTATTGCATACTGAAGAAATAAAGAATGCTTGAAAGCCTGTAATCCAAAACAATTGACGATAAGAAAAATCTTTACTTAATAACCAAACACGCAATCGCTCAAAAACCCTCCTATCCTCCATTGCATTAAGATAAGTCATTGATACCATTATAAACAAAAACAACTCAGCATAGGCTTCTAGGCTTGAACGAAACGCTAAGCCAGCCTGTTCACTCATACCATCATTAACATAAACAATCGCAATGCAAATCCAAATTACACTGGCAGCAAAGACCATTGGTTTAGATTTTCTTAGATCGGTAAGCTCTTCAGTCATTGCTAACAGATAGGCGACGGCAAATAAGATCAATGCCAGATACCCGACCCAGTGTTGGGTTAAATCGATAGGCTTCGTTACACTTACTGTATCATTTGCTTCGGCAAAACAAGGCAAGCTAAATAAGAGCAGTAATTGAAAAATAAATAACACAGAAGATCTAGTCATTAAGCAGTCTCAAATCAATTATTAACATAATTTGCGTTATCCGTTAAATCGACAGCTTTTCAACCCGTCGATCACCGTATATCCAGTTTATAACCATACGAGTTCCTGTAATTGCTGTAAACATTGAGGATAAGATACCAATGATTAACGTTACGGCAAATCCTTTTACTGAGCCCGTACCAAAGGCAAACAGTACGATGGCGACCACTAAGTTAGTCACATGAGAATCTAATATCGTTGCAAAGGCTTTTTCATAACCAATAAAAATACTGGTTTGAGGTGTATTTCCTTCTCTAATTTCTTCTTTAATACGCTCAAAAATCAAGACATTGGCATCAACCGACATGCCCACGGTTAAAATAATTCCCGCAATACCTGGTAGCGTTAAGGTTGCTTGCAACATAGACAATATCGCGACAACAATCACAACGTTAAATGCCAACGCAAAGTTTGCAATCATGCCAAACAAACGGTAATACACCGCCATAAATAAGACAACCAAGATAAAACCCACAATAAACGATAAGAAACCTTTGTCGATATTATCTTGCCCTAAGCTTGGCCCTACGGTTCTTTCTTCAACAATATCAACAGGTGCAGCTAATGCACCCGCTCTTAATAAGAGCGATAAATTGCGTGCTTCTTGTGGACTATCTAAACCCGTTGTTTGGAAACGTTTACTAAATACACCTTGAATGGTGGCAACGCTAATGACTTTTTCAACTTTTTCTTTATGACGAACTTTTTCACCATTAACGATACGGGTATCTACTTTATATTCAATAAACACAACCGCCATTGGTTTGCCTACATTCTGCTGTGTAAACTTACCCATTTTGGTTGCTCCGACACCATTTAGGGTTATAAATACTGCGGCGCGTCCGTCTTGATCCATCCCCGAGTCTGCATCAACAATTTGATCACCAGTGACGATGATTTGTCGATTTAGCAATAGCGGCTGGGCATTTTTATCATAATACAAGCGACTACCGATAGGTGGATGACCTTCTAAGGCCTTTTGAACATCATGCTCAACATCCACTAAACGGTATTCCAAGGTTGCCGTTGTACCTAAGATTTCTTTAGCTCGCGTGGTGTCTTGAACACCTGGCAATTGCACAACAATACGATTATCACCTTGTTGCTGAATAACGGGTTCAGCCACGCCTAACTCATTGACACGGTTACGCAAGGTTGTCATGTTTTGGGCAACAGCAAATTTTTTAATATCTTTTTGATCGCGCTCAGAAATTTTTAACCACAGTTCATCATTAGCTTGCTTACTTTCAGTAATATCTAAGCCTCTAAACTCTTTATTTAAAATACTAATAAAACTGGGCAATTCTTCTGCCACTTTCAGCTTAACCTTAATGAAACCATTATCTTTTGCTACTGATAAATAACGAATCTTTTCTCGTCTTAGTGCTAAACGTACATCATCTATGTAACGCTCTTCCGCCTGTTTTACGGCAGCATCCATATCAACTTCTAACAAAAAATGCACTCCACCTCGTAAATCTAAACCTAAATACATGGCTTGCGCACCAATTGCTTGCAACCAGCTCGGCGTATTAGGCGCTAAATTTAAGGCGACGGTAAACGCATTGCCTAATTGGTCGCGCAAGCCATCGGCAATTTTCAACTGATCATCAGTACTGGACAGCCTTGCCAAAACACGACCATCTTTATATTCAAACTGTTTCGTGGAAACTCCCAAAGCGGTAATAGCCGATTCTATCTCAGAGGCTTTTTGCTGCGAAATACGCTCAGGTGTGGTTGATGAAATTTGTACAGACGGATCTTCACCGTATAAGTTTGGCAAAGCGTAAATCAAAGAGATCAAAAAAGTGATCAGAACTAAACTATTTTTCCAAAGTGGGAAATGATTTTGCATGAGTTATACCAACAATATTGAACTGCGTTTATCAATCTATTGCGTTAAAAAACTATCAAGACTTCGTGAGTGTTACCGTTTTTTTGGTAACTGCTTTATACGTTCCTTTTGGCATGATAGTTTCTACACTTTGTCGCTGCACCTGAATAAACGTGTTATCACAAATTTCAATTTTTAAAAAATTATCATCCATATCAATAACCTTTCCAAGAACACCTCCAGAAGTCACCACCTCAACCCCTTTCGTCATGGCAGCAATCATTTCCTTTTTTTCTTTTGCACGTTTTGATTGTGGGCGTAAAAATAAAAAGTAAAAGAAAACTAAAATCCCCAAAGGAAACAGCATTCCTTCAATACCAGGTTGTACTGCGGGCGCAGCGGCTAATGCATCAGAAATAAAAAAACTCATTATTGTCCTCAATAAGTTGTCAGCAAAAAATAAAAGTGCGCCATTATGCCATAGACCTCCCGTCTTTTCCTGTACTTGAAAAAATTACTTTTACTTTGCTGCTTTATCTTGCTTAGTTGTTAAGCGCAGCACGCTCTACAATCAACGCATTTAACGTTAGTTATGACCGTGTGCGAACCAGTACCACGCTCTTCACGCTCTTATTGATGAACTAGAAAACTGATGCCAGCTTACATGAGCAGAAGCAAGCAATATCGATGTAAAAAATTCGCTATCATCTAGGCTTTTTGTTAAATTCTATCCAAAATAACCTCGGCCTTGATGTCTACGCATAAACACCACAATAAAACAAAAAAGCCTTGCCGTTAAGCGTTACGACATAAAGTACAGCACTGCGCATTATGATTTATCTCAACCAATCACGTTTTTACCAAGGAAATTATTATGAACTACCTATCACTTACTAGCCTTTCTTTAAGCACCTTATTATTAACTGCCTGCGCTAGTCAAACTGGCTGGCAACCCACTATTGATACCTATAACAATCCTAATGCTTATCGTTTAAATCAAGATATGGCAGAATGCCAAGAATTAGCCAAGCAAGCCTCTGGCGGCACCGTCAAAGAAACACTTGTTGGTGCTGGCGTTGGTGGGCTTATGGGCGCAGCAGCCGGAGCAGTGGGCGGCGCTATTGCTGGCAATGCTGGCACAGGTGCAGCCATTGGTGCTGCCATTGGTGGATTAGGTGGCGCAGCTAAACAAGGATTGACTGCGGAAGACAAATATAAACATGCCTATAATAATTGTATGAGCGGACGTGGACATCGCGTTATTCGCTAATAATACGATTGTTTAAGCCCTCGATTACCACGCGTGCACTTGGCAAAGATGCTCTCACTAAGTCATTGCGTTAAGCGTTAACCACGCCCCTGTGCACCCATTCATCATTCATCAATGGATGCTTTATCTTAACGACACGCTCGCGTGTCGTTAACTTTCCCATAAGACAAATCACACACCGAATAGCCCAGTTAAGCGTAGCTAGCAGCCCACTAATTTTACAAATTCTTCTTACAAAACCATTTTTAACATGAAATTTAATTTACTCAGCACCGATGGCTACGCCCGCCGCGGCAAACTTACTTTTGCCCGTGGTGAAGTAGAAACTCCCATATTTATGCCCGTTGGCACGTATGGCGCAGTCAAAGCACTCACCCCTGAAGACTTAACTGCGGTGGGTGCGCAAATTATTTTAGGTAATACCTTTCACTTAATGTTGCGCCCAACCACTGCCGTTATTAATGCGCATGGTGATTTGCATGACTTCATGCAGTGGCACAAGCCAATTTTAACTGACTCTGGCGGCTTTCAAGTCTTTAGTCTTGGCGCTTTACGAAAAATCACTGAACAAGGCGTGACGTTTCAATCACCCATCAATGGCGCAAAAATTTTCATGGGGCCAGAAGAATCAATGCGTGTTCAACGTGAATTAGGTTCTGATATCGTGATGATTTTTGATGAATGCACACCTTATCCTGCAACAACTGAGGAGGCCGCGCAGTCGATGCGACTGTCATTACGTTGGGCAGAACGCAGCAAACGCGCGCATGCGGATAACCCCAATGCATTATTTGGCATTGTTCAAGGCGGCATGTACCCACAGTTACGCCTAGAATCGATTCAAGGCTTAGTTGATATTGGCTTTGATGGCTATGCCATTGGCGGACTATCGGTAGGCGAACCTAAAGAAGAAATGATGGCAACCCTTGATGCGATACATACACACTTGCCCGTTAATACGCCCCGCTATTTAATGGGGGTGGGGACACCAGAAGACTTAGTAGAAGCTGTCTTACGTGGCATTGATATGTTTGATTGCGTCATGCCCACGCGCAATGCAAGAAATGGGCATTTGTTTACTCGATTTGGTGTGATTAAAATTCGTAATAGCCAATATGAATTTGATAATCGCCCATTAGATGAAGAATGCGGCTGCTATACCTGTCAACATTATTCCCGCGCCTATTTACGTCATTTAGATAAATGCCAAGAAATACTTGGCTGTCGACTTAATACAATTCATAACTTATTTTATTACCTAAGCTTAATGAAAGGCTTGCGTGAAGCGATTGAAACTAAGCGACTCAATACTTTTGTTAAAGACTTTTATAACTCACGAATAAATAAATAAATAAATAAATAAATAAATAAAAATTAAATAAATAATTACCAAATCAAAAAAGTGAATAATAAAAAATTAAATTAATCTATAATAAGAAGAATTAATTTCGTTTTAAAAATCAATTATAACGATTAATAAAAACTTAAATAATTAAATCTATTTCCTTATTAATTTATTAGCGCACCCTTATGTCAACGTCAAATAAAAATAACCTCTCAGCATTATTAATAGTTAATCTAAGTATATTGCCGATAAGCTTATCCTCTAATACCGCCGTCGCTGGTCTTACTCAAAACATTGAAGAAGCCCTTAATTTTCATAATAAAAAAAATGATTACGGCGTAATTAAATTCGATATTATGTATCGTTATGAAAATGTAAATCAGGATGCTGGAACGCAACAAACAGCCAATGCCAATACTGCAAGCTTACGCTTAGGTTATCTCACCCCGCTTTATCATAATTTCCAAGCTTATGCTGAATATGAAGGTAATTTAGCAATGCAAGATGACTACAATAATGGGCTTCCTAATGGCAATGCTAACTATTCTAAAATACCCGACCCCACTCGTAATGAACTCAACCAGTTTTGGTTTACTTACACAGGACTTACCGATAATACTTTAAAATTTGGTAGACAACACATCAAATTAGATGATGAACGATATATTGGAAACGCACCTTGGCGACAAATGAGAATCTCTTATGACGGAGTCATGATTACTAATAAAAACAAGATTCTTCCAAATTTAACCACTCACTTTGGTTATATAGCTAATGCCCAAATGGCAAATAGCTTAACGGACAATATGGAATCTCCATTGCTTAACTTTAATTATAAAATGGGTAACTATGGCAACGTGGTTACGTATGGTTATTGGCTAGATTACACTGAACAAGCAAATTATGAAAAATCCAATCAAAACTATGGTGTTCGCGTAGCCTGCTGCACAAAACCCCTTGATTCCATAAAACTTAATGATAATTTTGGACTTGTTTATACCGCCGAATACAGTCATCAAAGTAATTATGGCCACGGCTTAACAGCTTATGACGTTGATCGATACAACGTTATGGGTGGCTTTAGTGCATATAATCTGATTTTTGAGGGTGCTATGGAGCAGCTTGGCGGCACCGGAACAAACAAAACCTTTGACTTCCCTTTATCGTCGCTACATGCGTTTCAAGGCTGGGCAGACCTGTTTTTACAAACACCAAGCAATGGTATCCGTGATATTTTTGGATCCGTCTTAGTGCCATTTCAACAGGGTGATCTCGTTTTTTCAGGCATTTATCACACTTACTCAGACGACACTGGACGCTTCAATTATGGTGATGAATGGGATATGCAAGTTGTTAAAAAGTTTGGTAAACATTATTCCTTGTTGACAAAATATGCTTACTACGGGAAAGGCGATAATAATCTTCTAGGTGGCTTTCAAAGCACGGACACACAAAAAATATGGGTTCAAGGCAATATAAACCTCTAAACGTTTCACACACTTAACAATCATTACAAAAAAACAAAGGAGCACCGCCTCCTTTGTTTACCCAAGCTTTTCATCGTCATTAAGACAACTGCTATACCTTACGCAGCGCAACTAATACCTTATTTGCTTCGCGCACCCCGGATAAAAACGCCCCATGAACCGTAGCAGGATGATCAGAAGACGTTGCCTCGCCAGCAAAAAATAATCGTTGTCCAACAGCTTTCGCAAGCTCTTGATAATCGCCGACACTAGCACCTGTTGCAATGTAAGAATACGAACCTAAGGCAAAAGGATCGCTAGCCCAACGGGTCGTTATGTGTGCCGTAGGGCTTGGTATGTTATCGCCATAAATTTGAGACAACAGCGGCATGGCATCGTCAATAATTTCACGATTACTCATCTCCTCAATGGCTAAGCCCTGACGACCCGCATTAAATCCTAATAACAGTGGTTGACGTGTGTAGTAATAAAAGTTTAACCATTCTGCCCAGCGTCCCTTAACAGCTGAAATTGAATTTATAATTTGCGTGCGCCCATCTTGTTGCAAAAAATAGTCAGGAAAACGAAAGTAAGTCTTATTTAAAACGCCCATCCCTAAACGAGCCACTGCCTGCTGCTTGGTTTTAGGTAAAGAAGGGAAAAATTCTACCGAATTGGCTTTTAATACACCTAATGGAAGGGTAACAATTACTGCACTGGCTTCAAATACAGCTTGATTAGTCGTGATTTCTACGCCACTTATACGACTATAATCAACTGTTTGCACCACCTGATTGGTTAAAATACTTGATCCCAAGCCTGAACTTTTTACCAACCCCTCAACAATTTGATAATAACCGTTAGGAAATAAATTATCACTGCCTCTAAAAGAAGTCTCCACGTCCCAATTAAATAAAGATAACTGGTTTAAATCCGCAGCATATTCATGTTCAACTTCAGTATTCAAGGCAAAATACAGCTCCGATAACGCCACCGCATCAAGTTGCATCTTATTTACTACGGAATCAAATGCCTGTTGCCAAGAAATATCAGGTAAATGTTGTGCCTTACGTAGTCTTTTAACCTCCATGAGTAAGCTGTAAAGAGTATCGTAACGCTTATAAAGCCGTTGATCTTCACTGTCACTTAGAGGCTTTCCATTAGTGCGATATAGTTGACTAGCATTATAATTAGTGGGCGAGGTCTTAATATGAAACTGATCCGCTAACTGCTTAATCGGATTTTTATTGATACCATGAATCCATGAGGCGCCTAAATCTAGCGGCAAATCTAAAGAATTATCCGTCCAAATTCGCCCTCCAATACGCTCACGTGCCTCTAATACGATGACGCTTAAGCCCTTGTCTTTAAGGTTTTTTGCCGCGGACAAGCCAGCAATACCCGCACCAATAATAATGACATCTGCATGCTGCTGTTGTGGAGTCGCCGTTAAACTCCATGCTTTATCTAAATAACCAAGTATTAAAAGCTGAAGTGACTGCTTGATAAATTCACGTCGTCTCATTTTTTATATGCTCCATTAATAGTTGTAAACTCATTCTTTTATCTATTCATTACCTAACATGAGTCGTTTATTAACAGTTCCAGCCAATAAGCAATAGGTTCGGCTTGTAAATAATCGTAAATCGTTAACTCGCTCCGATCAAGATATTGTGCTGTGCGTTTAGTAAAATTATTAGTTAAAATTAACTCAGGATTAAATAAGTACACTCCGCGTTTACGTCGATAAAATAATTTTTTACTGTACTTGTTTGGGCTAGCGCGTTCATGTGAAGAAAGGATGCTGCTTAAATAAGCTCTCGTTCTTCGCCGTTCAGGCAGAATGTTGGTCGGAATGTGTTTGATTGCATCAATAAAACTTTGTGTTGAAAAGCCTTTAATGCTATCAGCCCCGCTAAGCCCTCCATGATCGGTATATTCATCCTTAATGTAGTGATTCCATCCATCTTTACCACTATTATTAACACCATCATAATCAGAAATTGCATGTATATCTGAAGGCTTTACTTGATAAAACATGGCGATCATTAAATTCATGACGAAAAACTCCATTTGATGACTGTCCAGTTTAAGTAACTTATTATCAAGCTTGAAATTAATGCTGTCTGGTACCAGTGCATCGTAAATATAGGGTAATTTCTTTTTAGCATAGACTTCGTTTCTTGTTGCTTGAGATAAAGCTATTTGAAAGGCCGTTAGCCCATGTGCATCAACCGCTGTTTTATCTGCCCCCAGCTCACATAAGGTGTTAATAATGTCGACATTTCCTATCCATGCCGCAGCCATTAACGGAGTATGGTTGAATGGATTACGAAATTCTAAGCCGTATTGAGCAATTTTTTTCAAAATCTGATCAGGTTTTTTAAACGTATACTCTTGATAATGTTTTTGTGTTAATAGCTCGATACCTTTGACAGGATTATTGGCAGGCTTAAAGTCGCCATCCATTTTTAAGAGATACAACATGTCTAGGTCGTCATAAATCAAGGAATATTCAAACAGCATGAATTTTTCTTGTTTGCCACATTCAGAAATATGCCCAAACTTTGAAGGTATTGCTTCGTCACCAGAGGTATGTAAGATGTCATCAAAACAGCTCATCACCTCCCAAGTGGGCGTTGTTTGTTGCAAAATCTCTTCGCGAATGCGCTCAGCTTGTTCTTGCTTACCTTGCAACTCTAATTTACGTGCTTCTTGACGCCACGCATCTAAACTGGAATTTTGGTCAGTTAATTCCAATGAATCAGAAGCTTGACGCAAATTTAACAAGCTTAAAAAATCGTGCTGTGGAGTGTTTTCAATCCAATACAAATTTTTAATGGCGCGTGTTAAAGCGACATAAAGAGAATTGATATAAAACTTATACACTTCCCCCGATTTATCAGCGCGATTTTTATGACGAGAATATGTTAATTCTTGTTCTAGCTCGGCGGTCGTCACGCCTTTGGCAATTTCACGATAACGCGCCTCCTCTTGGCTAACAAAATTGTAGAGCACAATGTTTTCATATTCTAAGCCTTTGGCTTCTTGAATCGTGAAAATAAGGGGGGTATTGAAATATTGTCGCGCGTGTATTTTTTGATCATCATTCATTACGATGACAGCAAATAAGGTTGAGGTTTTGGTTTTACTATTTAATTCTTCACGAATATTCGCCTCGTCTTTCAACAATAAAACTTCACCTTTATTATGCGCATTGCTGGTGATTAAATAATGGCTTTCTTTGTCAATTGAGCCAAAACGCAGATTTTTGATTTTTAAAATACGATTCGCTACGTCAGTAAGTTCAGGGGCATTACGATAATTTGTATTTAATACTCGCATTAACTGATCGGACGTTTTTAAATCATCCTGTTGATAAAAAAGACTTTTTATATTCGCCCAAGAAAAGAAGTTAGGATGTACAATCTGATTTGAATCACCGCATAAAATAAAGTCGTCGGCGTTACGCAGTGCTTTTAAAATCAAATATAGTTGGATATTGGTTAAGTCTTGTACTTCATCAACAATAACAAAATCATAACGTGGTTCAAGGTAATGTGAGTTGTGATAACTAACAATATTGCTGTCATAAAGCGAATCATCTTTTAAGAACTGTAGATATTTTTCGAAAAGCTCATAAACGGCAGGACGCTCTTCTTCAAGAAATATAGATCTTTTTACGCCTAAATTTAAATAGTCCTCACGGCTTAAAAAAGGCTTATCAATAATTGAGCCTGTTAAGACGCCTCTAAATTCTTCAAAGACTTTATGTGCATCTTTTAAGGCACCATGTTGACGATAACGACTAAACCAATGTTTAAATCGTATAAAGGTAATCGGTGAACCTTCAGGAATTTTGATGGTTTCTAAAAATTCTTGAAAGGATAAAAAATCGACATGCTGATTATCGTTGTCATAGTGATCGGTAAAATACAGGTCACGCGAGTTTTTTACGAGATAGGCTGATTGGGTGACGTACAACACATCGCCAACGGCTTGCTTCATTTTTTCTAACGTTAATGCCGTTTTGCCACTTCCTGCTGAACCAATAATTATCAGCGGCGGTGGTAATGTATAAATGGTCTGCTGATTGTCATCAAAGGAAATGATTTTATCTAATAAATTAAATGAATTCGTGTTTGAATTAAGGTACGTCAGCGCGGTGACGGCTTGTTCATCAAAAGCTGATATCGTAGGAATTTTGTGTTCATCAATGTCAGCCACATGGCGCATAAAACGCGAGTTGGCATACTCATGATTTTTAATATATTCAATGACTAAGGCGTAAACTGAGCCGCTATGTTTATAGAGTGAAAACAGTAAACGATCGCTAATGTTTAAGCGTGCACGATAAAGATTGTCGCCCACTTTTTTTACGTCCGCAGATTTAAAATCATCGGACTCAATAAACGCTTTAAATTTAGTGAAATTGGGGATTTTTTTGGCGTTTAATTCGTTATACAGTAAAACTTTCATTATGATTACCTAAAAGTTAAAAGACCTGAGTTCATATAATGATGTGCACAACCTACAGAAAGATCGAACTAAAAAAAGAGTTGCTCAGAATAATGAGGTTGCTAAATTGTTAGAGCGCAGCCAAAGCAGTCTTTCATGCACGCTTAGCCAAAACAAAGGGCAACGAAGCTAACGCCATAAACAGGTAGACGAACTGACTCAAACACGGTTATGGCTAAGCAATAAAGGTACTAAGCACATCAATCGTAAACAATATGCTTTTTTAGCAGAAAACAAGAAAGCTCACAACACACCTAAAAAGATTTCCCTGAAATGATTTTAAAACAGTGTCCATACATTCAACAGCCATGCTAATTATGACAAGGAACCAAATTAAAGATTGAAATATGATTGCTGGCCTTGTTGCGAAAGCCTCTCAAAAATAAAATCCTCGTAGCGCCTTTTAAAGTCTGGGTCCTCAAGAAATTTTCTATATATCTCAGTTTGCGTAAACAAATACTGCTGCATCACTTCATCCAGTTTTTTGTTAGATAAATCTTTTGCATTATCCTTGTCTGAATAAATTATATTATCTATAAGCCGTTGATCCTTTTTCATATTATCAGGAATTTGCTGGATCAATATTTCATCTACTTTATCTTTATCCGTCCATTCAATATCGCCAAAGCGCTGATTAAAGGCGTAGAGGATAGTTTCTAGCGTAGCCAATTCAGGTTCACTTATACCACTGCCCACGCCCACGGGAATAGGGTAAACAATGCCTGGTTCATCAGCCAAGCTGATTTTATCGGTGTTTTGTTTAGAGGGACGGTAACTGTCCATGTCAACGGCATCAATAATGCCTTGGGCAAGGTCTTCGTCGTTCTCAATGATGAGCTTGGGTAACACATATTTTAAATACTGCCACAACTGTTCCCAGTACACGTTATTAAAAGCCAGTAACCTTGCCAAGTAACTGTAAACCCTTAAAAAAGACTTGGCTTTAGATTTAAAATCTATTTGTTCATCGAGCGATAACTCATTAAACAGTATCGAGGACGCATCAACAATGGGGTCCAAAATATCCCTTATGGCATTACTTGAATAGTGTGCAAAAAAATCCTTAACGGTTTCTTCATCGTAAAGTTCAAAGCCCGCTAAAGCATCCACCAAATCATTGAGTTTATTCGGGTCGGTTTCTTCACTCAAATAAGTCGCGGTAAAATACGGATCGAAGGCTTCTTTTATCTCCTCCGCCGTATTATAAAAATCCAACACAAACGTATCTTTTTTGTACGGTTTAAATGCCCTATTCAAGCGTGACAGCGTTTGCACCGCCTGAACGCCGCGCAATTTTTTATCCACATACATCGTATGCAACAACGGCTGGTCAAAGCCTGTTTGGTATTTATTGGCGACAATCAAAAAGCGATACTCGTTTTTCTTAAAATTTTTAGGAATATCGTTTTTATGGCTGTCAAAATTGTTCATCGACACTTCATCGTATTTAATGCCCTTAAATTCGGCTTCTTTTTCCTTATTACCTTTGTATTCGGTACTGCCAGAAAAGGCGACAATAGCCTTATAGGGCGATTTAATTTCTTTTAAATAAGCATCAAAAGCCTGTTTGTATTTAATAGCAGAGGCAATGCTTTTAGTAACAAGCATAGCTTTGGCTTCACCATTGATTAAATGCCGTACATCACGATGAAAATGGTCGATCATTATTTTGGCTTTCTCGCCAATAGCAAATTCATGGCCTTCAACATGCGTTTTCAATTTTCTTTGCGCTTGCTGGGTTTCAAACACTGGATTTTCTTGCACCGATTTAATCAGCTTATAAAACGACCGATACGTGGTGTAATTTTGCAAAACATCCAAGATAAACTCTTCTTCAATGGCTTGTTTCATGGGATATAAATGAAACGCATCGAAAGCAGTTTTGGTTTCACCGTCTTGCACATAAGACCTTGGCACACCAAAGGTTTCTAAAGTTTTATTTTTTGGCGTGGCGGTAAAGGCGAAGTAAGAGCCGTTTGTTATCATTTTGCGGCTTTTAATCAGGTCGTTGATTTTGTCTTCTAAGGTTTGCTCTTCCTCGTCTTCCTCATTGTCGTGCTTGTCTGCCAATACCGCATTCATTTTTCCTGAGGTATCACCGCTTTGGCTGCTGTGCGCTTCATCGATGACAATGGCGAATTTCAACGCGCCTAAATCATCCATTTCTTTCAGCAAATGGGGAAAGGTTTGGATCGTGCAAATAATGACTTTCTTTTTATTGGCAATGGCTTCGCGCAAATTATTGGTTTTGCTGCCGCCTGTGCTGGTAATCGCTGTTACGATGCTTTTCGGATACGCAAATTGAGCAATTTCTTCGCTCAGTTGCCTGTCTAAAACCGTGCGGTCAGTGACGACAAGCACCGAATCAAACACATGCTTTTCGCCCGTCAGGTCAAATAAACCGTGCAATTGATGGGCAAGCCAAGCGATGGATTTTGATTTGCCCGAACCTGCCGAATGCTGGATTAAATACTTTTGCCCTAAGCCATGCTGCTTGGCATGAGCCAAAATTTTCCTGACCGCCGTTAATTGATGGTAACGCGGGAATACCATTTTTTTGGTTTTTTTGCCCGTGTCCTCGTTGGTCTCTTCAATCACTTGGGCAAACTTATCAATAATCGTGCTTAAGGACTCTTTGCTTAACACCGTTTCCCACAAATAATGGGTTTTAAGGCCATTGGGGTTGAGCGGATTGCCCGCGCCAAACGGCGGCAAAGGCTTGCCATCGTTTAAACCTTTGTTGAAGGGAATGAAAAACGACGCCTTGCCTTTTAGCTCCGAACACATAAACACCTGTTCGGTATCAGCGGCAAAATGCACCATGCACCGGGCAAAAGACAACAGCTTGTCTTTTGGGTCACGATCCTTTTGGTATTGCTCAATGCCTTTTTTAACCGTTTGCCCGCTTAAGGGATTTTTTAATTCACAAGTTAAAACGGGAATGCCATTGACTGACACCGCTAAATCCAAGCGTTTTTCGTGGTTTGGGCTGTATTTTAATTCCTGCGTCACCGAAAACAGATTGGCGGCATAATGTTCAGCATCCTTGGCATTAAAGACCGAGGCGGGTTTGTGGAAAAACAAATCAACGGTTTTATCCAAATGTTTAACGCCCTTTCGCAAGACCTCAATCACGCCCAAAGTTTTGATTTTTTCATCCAAACGCACCAGAAACGCCCGCTCACCTTTGGTTTGGATCATGGCATAAGCCTCTGGCTGAGTGGCGGCGATAAACGCTAAAAGCTGCGTTGGATTCAGGCAAAATTCACGGTCAAATTCAGTGGGGCTGGTTTCAATAAAGTGCTGATCGTTGACCAAATAACGAGTGATGAATTGTTGGAAGCCTTTTTCTGAGGTATCGGTAAATTTCATAGTTATTTATCCAAGTGTTGGGCTAACAGCCTTTGCAAGTCTTCTTTGCTTGGCAAAACGGTTTGGTAACGGCTGGCAAAAATGTGTTGATTGTCTTCGGGTAAGGTAATCTCCACCAAGGTCTCGCTTTTATCTTGGCACAGCACAATGCCAATGGTTTTATTTTCCTCGTCCAACTTGATAAAACGGTCGTAATAATTAACGTACATTTGCATTTGCCCTAAATCTTGGTGTTTAAGGTCGCCAATTTTTAAATCTATCAGCACAAAACAGCGCAACAAACGGTTATAAAACACCAAATCAATATAAAAATGCCGCTCATCAAAACTGATCCGTTTTTGGCGACCCACAAAGGTAAAACCCTTGCCCAATTCCAACAAAAAATGCTCCAACTTGTCTATCAAAGCGTTTTCTACATGGCTTTCCGAGTAACGATAGTGTTCTGTCAGATGCAGAAATTCCAAAATATAAGGGTCTTTTACGGCATCTTGGGGCGACTCCATTACTTGCCCATCTTGCCCTAACTGTTTAATGCCCGCCTTATCGGTACTCAGCGCAAGGCGCAAATACAACGCACTGTCAAACTGCCTTTTAAGCTCACGCAAGCTCCATTTATTTTGCGCGGCTTCTATTTCATAAAAAGCCCGCTCCTCTAGGTTTTCAATACGCAACAGCATTTGGTAGTGCGACCAACTTAAGCGGAAATCAGGTGGTTCAGATTTCCGAGACAGTGTCTCGGAATTTGGATAGGCTAAATAAAACCGCCGCATATTTTCGAGGTTGTCCACCGAAAACCCCTTACCAAATTCCTGCTGCAAGGCCACCGAAAGCGTTTTAATCACACCCTTGCCATACGCCGCTTTGCTTATCCCCTGCTGCTCTTCTTCCACAATGCGCCTGCCCACCCGCCAATACGCCTGCACCATCGCCTGATTGATGCTGCGATAAGCATTGTCCTGGGCTTGCCTGACGATGTGCTGTATGTCGCTGACGATTTGCATAGTTAAATTTATGGCTGCGGAAGGCAACGGTTGTCATCGATTTTGAATGTAACCAGTAATAGCACAATTCAACCTCTTTTTATTTATTAATCGAATAAAGCTAAGGGCTTAATTTGTTTTAGGCTATTACATATTATCCGCGCACGGTCGTAAACAAACTGGTGACCTCAATAGCAAGTTCTGGGAATAAAAAAGGTACGGCGTGGTCATCATCGGTGAACATGGCGTTAAGTTCATAAACCCCTTGGGCATTCAACACAAATTGATGGATGGCGCGTTGTTCAGGATAAACCAGCCAATATTCGGTTACGCCGCATTCTTCATACAAGGCATATTTGGTTTTTAGTTCCCGCTTGGAATTGCCTTTGGATAATATCTCCACAATCCAATCGGGCGCACCGTTACAGCCTTGGGCATCCAACAATTCAGGCCGACAAATGACGCATAAATCCGGTTGCACCACGGTATGAATGTCTTGGCTAGCCAATAAGGATTTTTTCCGGTCATATAAGCGCACATCAAAAGGTGCGGGAAACACCTCGCAGCTTTTATGTTGCAAATAGCCGCCAATCGCCAACAACAATTTCCGTTCAATACGTTGGTGTTCAACGCTGGGCGCAGGCGACATCAGCATGATTTTGCCTTTGATTAACTCCACCGCGTCGGTAAATTGCCAAGTGATATAGTCGGCGTAAGAGTAATTTTTCGTTAAATCCAGTTGATCCAAGTGCGTAATGTTAGGCATGGTCTATTTCGGGATTGATGGAGGAAGGCAGCGTTTGCCTGTGACCAAATCGGTGATTAAGGCTTCGCGGTATTCTTTTATTGAGGTGATTTCTTGTTGGGCTTTGGAAATGGCTAAGTTAATTCCAGAAACTTCATGTTTAATGAAATCTATAATTTGATTTTGTTCGTCAATTGGGGGGCATAATACTGGTAATTCTGCGAATGTTTTTTTATTAACGTACATCAGCGTAGTTTGAGTTGAGAATTTATTAAAATACACTTCCGAACTTTGAATTATATACCTCAAATAATAAGGATTAATTTTAAGCTCTGTATAGGCTTGCAATTGTTGATTAATGAAACATTCAAATGTGACGAAACTTGAAATTCCAAAACTCCCAACACACGTCGCTACAATACTATTTTTTGGTAATGCTCTATTTTCAATTTCTTTAAATGACTTTCTGGAAACATAATTACTTAAAGTTTCTTCATCTAATACTTCTTCCCCAATTACTTCAGTGGTTACCCAAGGTATTCCATTTTTTTCTAAATTAAGTTCTGGTTTATTGCGGTCTGGGACAAAGACCTTAGAAATAACTTTAGCCCTTGTAACTATCCAATGCTTAGGCACATAGCCAAACCATTCAATGCAGCTATCCTTTAGCCCTATTCCCTGATTTATTCCTTTTGTGATTGCATCAAATATTTTACGCTTCCGACTAATCTCCAATAAATAAATCAGCCTTTCCTTATTGCGAATAAATCGGTCTATTTCGTTATTTTTTTTGTCCAAGTATTCGACAATGCGGTTTTGAGTGTCCAAGGGCGGGACTGGAATTTTTAATTTTTTAATAACATCTTGGCTAATGTTTGGCTGTCCGCCACCATAACTTAAATTTACGATGTTTTTCCTGTTGGCAATAAACCAATACAAAGTAAATTTATTCGTTAATATTTTGCTTTTAGATAAGGCACAGCAAGCCTGATTAGTACAGCTTTCAATATTTGTTACCGCTACTTTTCCAATCGTTGCTCCATACATCGCAATAAGCAACGTTCCCTTAGGATAAATTTTAAGAACAGAATGTTTTTTAAATGCTTCCTTGGTAATTTTATTTTTACATGATTCTAAAACACCATCATTTAGATCGCCTGTATTTATCCAATTGATTGATCCGTTGATATAAAATTTTTCATTACCACTTTCCGGCGTTGTTCCGCTACCGATTAAATTGAAAGCATGAGCTATTTTCCATAACTGCCAACCCGTTGGCAGTTGCTTAACATAGTCATAATCAATTGGCTGGTACTGCTCGTATGGTTGTAATTGCGCCATGTCAGTCACGCTCTCCCACATTCAAACTTTGTAAAATCTCTTCCCATTTGTGTTGTAACAAGGCTTTGTTGGGCAGTTTAGTTTCGTAATCGGCGACCAGTGTCGGCGATAAACTGCGGCTGAGGGCGTATTCCACCACGGTGTCATCCTTGCTTTTGCACAATAAAATACCGATTGAGGGGTTTTCGGTGGCGGTTTTTATGTCGCGGTCTAAGGCTTCCAGATAAAAATTTAGCTGGCCTAGGTGTTCGGGTTTAAAGCGTTCAATTTTTAATTCTATCGCCACTAAGCAAGTGAGTTTACGGTGGTAAAACAGCAAGTCGATAGCAAAATCCTGAGTGCCGACTTGCAGGGGATATTCTTCGCCCATAAAGGCAAAATCGCGGCCAAATTCCAGTAAAAATTGGCTGATGTTGCGGCTGATTTGATGTTTTAAGTCTTTTTCGGCGTGAGTGTCGGGCAAGTGCAGCAATTCTAAAACGTAGGTGTCTTTAAACACGTTGCTAATGTCTTGCGGTAAAGCCGTCGCCAAGCTCGCGGTTTTGCTGTTGCTCAGCATGACGCGCTCGTAAGTGGCGGTATTGATTTGCCGTTCCAACTCTCTGGACGACCAGCGTTCTTTCACCGTGTAGTGCAGATAAAAGGCTTTTTCTTCCGGCGATTTGCAGGCGGAAAAAATGAGGGTGTGGTGCGTCCAAGGAATTTCTCTCAGCAGTGCTGAGAGTTTTGGCTCGTCTTTGTAAGTTTCGTAAAACTGCTTCATGCGCCATAGGTTTTGTGCGCTAAAGCCTTTACTGTTGGGTTCGGTTTGGGCAATAAACGCCGCCAGTTCTTTTATGACCGCTTTGCCCCAGGCATTGCTGCTGACTTGTTGGTGCAGGTATTCGCCTATCGTCCAATACAGCGTCACCAATTCTTGGTTGACGGCTTGAAAGGCGCGTTGCTTGGCGGCAACGATTAGCCCTGAAACGTAGGTGAATTGGCTTTGTAGTTTCATTAGCCGCTCACTATGGCCTGTAACAGGCCGTCGGTTTCTTGTTCGAGGGCAAAAATTTCGGCGGTGATTTCTTCTAGGCTGCGGGGCGGTACATAGTTGTAAAAATAACGGGTAAAGGAAATTTCGTAGCCGGTTACGGTTTTGCTTTCGTCTATCCAGGCATCGGGGATGTGTTGCAACACTTCACGTTCAAAATAGGTGTGGAGGTCTTGGTCTAGCGGCACGTTTTCGGTGTCGCGCAATTCGCTGTCGGCTTCGTAGAGAATTGTGCCGTCTGTTTGGGTTTTCTTTATCACCCGTTCTGCGTCTTCATTTTTCCAGGTGATGGCCTCTAGGATGCTTTTTAGCCCTTTGGCATCAAGGTTTAGGGCTAAATCTTTAGCCGTTTTGTTCAGTAAGGGCAAAAAGCGGTTGAAGTCGTCAAATTGCTGGTTGCCGATGGTGTCGGCTAGTGTTTGCGCGGCTTGCATCAAGGCCAAGCTGTCTTGCCAATGTCCGACGCTGAGAAGTTTCTTTTTGTCGGCGGGCTTGAGTTTGATCTCATGCTTATTTAGATGGGCTTCGATTTTGTCTTGGTATTGGGCTAGGTTTGTATACAAGTCGTCGCCCAATTGGCGGTATGCCCATGCCATTTCTTCAGAGAGGTTTTTGTCAAAGCGCAAGCTGGCTATGGCTTCGGCGGTAAACTGTGCCGATAAACGCAACGGCCGTTCAACGGTGATTTTGTTGTAACCAAAATGGCTGTTCGGGTAGATTTTGGAGATGTCCGTGTCTACAAAGTCCATGTACAACTGGGTCATGGCATCAATTTGAGCGGGCTTCATTTCACAGTTTTTTTGCCCTAGATTTTTACGCAATTTTTCATACACCTCTATGGCGTTGATGAGTTGCACTTTGCCTTTGCGGTGGGCGGCTTTTTTATTGGATACAATCCAGATATAAGTGGGAATGCCGGTGTTATAAAAAATATTTTTGGGTAAGGCGATGATACATTCCAGCCAATCGTTTTCTATGATGTGTTTGCGTATTTCACTTTCGCCGCCACCGGCATCCCCAGTAAACAACGCCGAACCGTTGTGGACAGTGGCAATACGGCTGCCTAGCTCGGTGTTGTGTTTCATTTTGCTGACCATGTTCATCAGGAACAGCAATTGCCCGTCGGATATGGACGGCAAGCCGATTTGAAAGCGCGGGTCTTTGATGTGTTGGCTCGCTTTTTTGCCTCGGTCGGTGACAATCGCCTCTTCGTCTATTTTCCAGGTTTTGCCATACGGGGGATTGGATAGCATGAAGTCGAAGTGTTTATCGGGAAAACCATCTCTTTGCAAGGTAGAGCCGTAAACAATGTTTTCTGCTTTCTCGCCTTTCTCGTCTTTAATCAGTATATCGCTGGTGCAAATGGCGTAGGTTTCTGGGTTGACTTCTTGCCCATAGAGCGCGAATTCTGCAATGCTGCCTGTTGTTAGCTTTTGGGCGTAATGTTCTGCCTCGGTGAGCATCCCGCCACTGCCACAAGCAGGGTCGTAGATATGGTGAGTACCCTTGGTTATTTGATCTTTTACCGGAGTGAACAAGATATGAGTCATTAATTTGATGATTTCACGCGGGGTAAAATGTTCGCCCGCTTCTTCATTATTGTCTTCGTTAAATTTTCTTATCAATTCTTCAAATACATAGCCCATGCCTAGGTTGGTCAAGGGCGGTAATATGTCGCCTTTGCTGTTGGTGGCTTGATTGGGGCTTAGGTTGATTTCAGGGTTACATAATTTTTCTATCAGTAAATACGTTAGCCCTGCTTCTTTGAGCGTTTCCAACTGATTGCGTAATTTGAATTTGCTGATGATATCCTGAATATTGGGACTAAACGCATCAAGATAGGCTGCTAGGTTGGTGTCTATATTGTCCGCATCCTCTAATAGGGATGTGTAGGAAAATTCTGGTTGGTCTGCATTCGTTTTTGAATTGCCCATTGTGTATTTGGACGTGTTCCAAAAACTGTAGCCTGAACCCTGCTTACCTGCTAAAGCGGTTTTGGTGTCAATCTGTTGGCTGATTAAAAAAGCATTGGTTTGTAACACTTTTTCTTTAGTTGGCACTAAAAGAACATCCAAACGCCTTAACACGGTGAAGGGCAGGATTATGTCACGGTATTTGCCTCTTACGAAAACATCACGGAGTACATCATCGGCAACGCTCCAGATAAAACTAACGATTTGATTATGGGTTTTTGGATTCATGGCGTAGTTATCGATAACTAAATAGGCTTAATTGTAACAAGGAAAAGGGCGAGAGTGCTGATTAGCTTTAACTTGATTTGGACAATTATTTAGGCAATTTCATTATGAAACTTACCGTCACGGGGTAGTTTGTGGACATAATGAGCATAGTTGATTTAAAAGCATCGGACTCAATAGCGGCTTTAAATTTAGTAAAGCGAGTTCGTTATAAAGTAACGCTTTCATTATGAGAGATTAAAACGTTTAGAAATTGCCTTGATGGGTGTGTTGAGTTTTTGTGAAAGGACTTTAGGCGTTATAGGCTTTCATGGCTTTTTTACCATAATCTAATTTTTGTAATTCCGTACTGTATTCAGACATTTTCTGGGTTCCTAATGCCATAACCTCTTGATCCATTTTAACAATGGTAGTGATGGCATGCTCGACTTTTTCTGCAATAAGATCAGGTAATGTTTGTGCAAAACAAGCTGTAATTAAGGCACGTCGCTTAGCTTCAAGTTCAACGACTTCGTCCCATTCATCTTGGTATGCTTTAGTATGAATTACCGTAGTTAAGGCAAGCACTTCCTGAAGTACGTTAAAGGCGTCTTCAGCGGGTAAGTCTTGGTTATTTTGTTGTGTTAAAGCCATAAACAGACGATTAATGTTTGTATTGATCAGGCATGTTATCCCAGCCCAGCTTAATTTCTATCATTAGTCTGGCAACTTCATCTAAAATCGCTTCATCGTTAGAGGTGTTCGCAATAATTAACCGTAACGCCATGTATTCATAAAGGCTATTTAAATTTTCGGCAAGCTCGCCACCAGCATCACGATTTAAAGAAGCTTGTAAGCCATTGACGATGGTAATGGCGCGGCTGATATTTTCACCCTTCAACGCAGTTTCTTTGCGTACAATATTGCCTTTAGCAATTGCAAGTTTTTCTAAGAAACCTTCCATCAACATTTGCACTAGGCGATGTGGTGAGGCATCCATTACGCCACCTTGAATACTGACTTGTTGATATTGCTTCATTGCCGATCTTGCGTTCATAATTTATCCTCTTTATTTTTTAATCTGGTTGATACAGGTAGATGTCATCATGCCTGACTTGCTAAGAATAACGACCAGTGCATTATTTTCTTTACCAAGCCGCTCCGCATTAAATTACAGTCGGCTAAAATATCTAGGTTTATTTATAATAAAATCAAACACTCATGGTAACTAAAAAAACTACTCTGAAAGTCTATTTTATTAAACACAAACAGCTGGCTTAATGCGTTTATTTGGAAAACATGCGTGTAACGCAGCTAATTATTCATCTACATTTGTAATTGTAAACACACACTATGAGCAAAAAATCTCAATCTAACACAACAACTAATTCCGCCACCGCAATGATGGTTAATCCTGCTATTGAATTTTATCAATTTAATTTACTTCAACAAACAAACGATCCTGTTCTTATTGAAATGGAAGCGTTGGCAGCTAAAAATAATTTTCCTATTGTTGGACGTTTAGTGGGTACTTTTTTGGCCACGCTTACTAAAATGATTCAAGGTAGACGCGTGTTTGAATTTGGCAGTGGTTATGGTTATTCTGCCTATTGGTTTGCCCAAGCCGTGGGGCAGCACGGCGAAGTGATGTGTACAGAGGCAGATTACCTTAATTTAGAGAAAGCTCAGTATTATTTAACTAAAGCCAATTTATGGGATAGAGTTAATTTTAAAACAGGCATGGCAGAAACCATTTTTGCAAACACGGAAGGCGTTTTTGATGTGTGTTACAACGATGCTGATAAAATCGATTATCCTGCCATTTGGCTTATGGCAAAAGACCGTATTCGCCCAGGCGGATTGTATATTGCTGATAATGTCTTATGGCGAGGGCGTGTTGCTGCACAGGAATATACTGAAGTATTTGATGGCTGGACTGAGGCAATTAAAACACATAATACCTTAATCTTTAATGATCCTGACTTTGAAGCCTTTATTAATCCTAATCGAGATGGCGTGCTTGTGGCACGAAAAAAAACGGCATAAAGTTACTGCGTGAGAATTGTTTTTGCCAATAATGCCAACATGATTGTTGTACCGCCCTCACGAATTATCTCAGGGTTGGCATGAGGTGAGCTTTGGCTTAACTGCTGTAAACACGCCTCTGGTGTCATGCTACCCTGTTCTTGAAGTAGCACTAATAAATGGTAGGTCATGGGGGTAATTTCTAAAAACAATACGTCATCATGTTGATTTCGATAGACCACTAAAAAACTTGGCTGCGCGGGTGCGGTAAGAGGTATAAAAGCGGGGCCAATTTTATGAACTGGGAATTGATACACCAATGGCCACGCCAGCGATGAGAGTTGCATCGGTTGAGTTAACCAATCTGCGCCTAAGGTTTGCTCACCAAGACTGGATATATTGGCAATTGATAAGGCCATTTCAACCCATTCATAATGCACTAATTCTAATAAAAAGGGCAGATCCGTGTCGGCTTGACGCTCATGTTGAAGATACGCGATAAATTCTTCGGGTATTTTTGTAAAATATGGTGTTTGGCAGGGATGCTGTGCATAAAAATCATCAACTAATTCAAACCACTGCTGGTCATCAAGAAGCTGGCGTAATATGGGAAAATTATTGGTTAAAAATGAATCAATGTTATTGAACAACAATTGTCTATAAACCTCGAGCCGGTCTTTAGCCATATCTTTTGGCAGTGCTGCGGTGCGTGGCGTTCGTAGATAGTCAGTAAAAGCCTGTTGTAAATCTTGAAATTGCTTGCTCATGCTGATTGCTGGGCATGTTGTAGCGTCCAAGCAGTTTGTATTGAATTAATACTGGCAAGCTCGGTAAGTAAATCTGCCAATGGCGGGACATTAAAATCACGCTCTAATAATGTAGGTAAAACTCCGTAAAGCTCGTAGGTACGACCTAGTAATTTCCATACTGGATCAATAACATTAGCGCCATGAGTATCAATAAGAAAATTATCTGCTTGTTGGTAATGCCCCGCTACGTGCAGGTAAGCAATGCGTTCAGCAGGAATAGCTTTTAAAAAGCTATCAGCGTCGTAATTATGATTTACGCTATTAACATAAATATTATTAACATCGAGCAAAATATCACACTCGGCTGCGTCAATTACGGCGTTAAAAAATTCAATTTCAGTCATTTCTTGGCTTGGCAGCGCATAGTAAGACACATTTTCTAAAGCTATTTTTTGTTCCAAAATATCTTGAACACGACGAATTCTTGCAGCAACGTACTGCACCGCCTCTTCGGTAAAAGGAATAGGCAATAAGTCATAAAGGTGTCCACCATGACTGCAATAACTTAAGTGTTCGCTGTATAAAGTCATGCCATGTTGGCGCATAAAAGCTTTGATATCCTGAATTAGATGCTCATCTAAAGGGTCAACACTGCCTAAAGAAAGTGATAGGCCATGGCAAATAAAAGGGTATTGTTCTGTGAGGGAGCGAAATTGTTTACCTAGCTTGCCGCCAATATTTATCCAGTTTTCTGGGGCAACTTCAAAGAAATTAACGGCCTGAGTCGCGTCATTACTAATGTGATTCAATAAGGAGCGTCGTAAACCTAGTCCCGCGCCAGTTATTGTTGTTGAGTTAAGTGTGTGCATAACACCACCTGTAAGAGAGATTAACTAAGAAGGCGATTCACATCGCCTTCTTAAAATAAAAAATAGACGACTAATTAATTTGCAGGTGCTGAATGAATAATGACGGGGCCTGGCACTTTAACAGCTGCCGGTGCTTTTACTTCAGCAGGTGTTTTTGCATGAGCCGCACAGCCACCTTCTGGGGTTTTCATCATGTCTGTACAGCCTTGCATATTTTCGCCACAGCCTTTCATTGCTGCACCACACGCACCTTCTTTGGCTTTAACGTCTGGGCATGCTTTCATGTGATCACCACATTGGCTTGCACACTGACCTTCAGGCATTTTCATTGCGGCACCACAACTGCCTTCTTTGCCTTTCATGCTTTCGCCTTTCATCATTTCACCGCAGGCACCTTCTTTGCCTTTCATCATTGCGCCACATGATGCTTCCATGCCTTTTTTCATTTTATCGCCATCCATCATGTCGCCACATTTGCCTTCAGTGGCTTTTTTGGCTGATGAAGAGGTATTGCCCGCACATGCGCCTTCTGCAGTTTTTGCTGGTTTGTCCATGCCTGGCATATTGGCACCACACGCCATTTCAGCAACTTGCATATACCCTGATGATAATTCAGTCATACCAAAAGGATTGACTTCAGCATTTGCCATGGAAGCAGCGCTGAAACTAGAAATAATAGCTATGCCCATTGCCGTAGCTAAAGGAGATTTATTCATTTTATTCATAGTTAATTCCTGTAAAAGTAGAAAAATAAATACATGGTACCAAGTGATACCATAAGAAAGGGAGGCTAGCCCTAAACAACCACTATCTTACTATACTTTTATAAAAAGAAATTACAATCGATTTAAGCATCTAGGGCAAGCGCTTACCTGAATCCAAAAAATTATTCTGCACATCCACAAAATAAGGATACCTTGGTTTTTAATCCTGATGTTGATTCTCGTAAACCATAAAATGAGCTATTAAATGGTCCTGTAAAAAGCTGAAAACATTCCATAAATCTCAACAAACTTATTTGATGCTTCGATGACTGCTTGACTCTGCTTAAGCCAATTACCCCGCTCTGCTTTCTATACATGTTCAGCCAATGCAACGTCAAAAGTAGCAGACAGATTTAATTTCAAAGCTTTTGCCTTAGCCTGCACATCACTAGTTATGCTCAGGTTTGTAGGTTTTTTAGGCGCAGAATAATCATTCAGCATATATCATAGCTTTAATCTTCTCATTTATTATGCGCATTCTATATACGCCTCAGAAAAGTCTACATAATAGAAAAATGCTTAACAAGCCTTTATTTCAGACATTAAAACGAAAAGGAAATTCAACTGTAGTCGTCAAGTTTTTTAAGACTCAAAGATAGGTTGTTTCATCATCATATTGGCTTCATAGTTATTGGGAAAGACAATATATCAATGTCGAATGTAATCGCAGACTATTATAGAAATTAATTATATAGTCGTTGATATTACGCCTAGCTTTTTCATGAAGAGTTTGGTGGGTGGAGTGACTTATCAATGATGCTACGCTGCACATATTTATCCAACAAGCATCTTGAAGATTATGCGAGTCATTCAAAAAATAATGCCAATAATGCTGGAGACAAATTTACTACAGGCACAAAAAAAGGCTTAAGAGGTCAATCATAAGCCTTTGATTTTATTGGTTATGATAAATGGATTTGAACCACCAACCCCGGGGTTACATATCTCACAGTTCAACAATTCTGCGAAACCTATCCAGCTTTCAAAATTGGAGGTGTGCGCAGTCAGATTTTCCATGAAAGCTCCAACGGCCTAAAGGCGTCCGGAGCGATAGTCAGGAACGGCCGAAAAGTCTTGATAAAACCTGAAAAGTTTTTCGCTTGGATTGAATCGCAAAACGAGGTGATGAAATGATACCTCCATTTCCAAAAATTAGAAGTTCCGAAGGCTTGGCATTGATGCTGATGCTAAACGGCGAACGCCTAACGCATTTAGGCTTTTTTAAACTAGCTGAAACGTATTGTTTACGGACGTCTATTTTAGATTTGCGGCAGTCGGATTGGCCGGTTGATGACGTTTTTCAGTCAGGTGCTAAAAACATTTTTTCGGGACGACGCAAAAAATTCAAAAATTATTTTCTGAACCCTGAACAGCTTACCGAATTCCTGCGCGAAGACCGGACGGCCTTATTTTTAGAAGAGGCTCAAAAAACTTTTGCTGAACTATTAAAGGACTGCAACAGTGGCCAAAAAGATTAAACAACGGCTGCCTTTTGACAATGACGGCGGGACGGTTGTGTTCCCCAAAAAACTGTTCGAATCGGTGGCTTATTGTCATCTGACGCCGACCGCAAAATGTTTAATCCCATTGCTGCAAACATTTTGGCGTAATGGGCGTACGGGAAGCTGCCGCGAAGATTGGCTGCACTCCTGTAACGGCCGGCAGGTCTTTCAAAATGCTGCAATCTCATGGCTTTATTAGTTGCGCGAACGAATCACTTTTCAACAGCAAAACGAGCTCAAAAACGAGGGAATGGCGATTAACGTGGATGCCATTTAATGGCAGCAATCCAACACGCGAATGGGCTACGTGGCGGCCTCCTTAAAAACACAACAACCGTAGCAAATTCGAACACACAAAACTGATTTGTGTAGCAAATTCGAGCACACAAATTACAAAAATCAATGACTTACAAATAATCAGCGTGTCGCTTTTTGAGACACACCTACTATGCCATACATAGAGATAAATTGTGATGAATTCTTTAAATCAAAAATCCCTTACCGAAATAGTTGAAACATCACGTTTCATAGAGTTTCGTTGTGAAAATAATTGTGAACCTTCTCACAATATTAAGCCTGATTCAGACGATGATTTTTTAACAACAGGCTATATCGATTGTTCTAAGATTGATGCTGATGTGCGCGTGATTTTGCACCCAAAAACAACACCTGCTGATGCAGTGCGAAGTTTAATCCACGACAGCAATAAACTAACGCCTTGTAGAATTATTTTCACAGGGCGTTTTTATGTCAAAAAATAGAATTAATCCACTCCATGAAAAGTTGGCCGTGCTTTACGGGTTATCCCCAACAAACAGCAAAATGTCACACTTAGTCACTGAGGCCAAAAAAGCACTTGGCATTACCTCATTCAGAAAATTGTCGCTGAATGAGCAGACGGCCATTTATGATTGGCACGTTGTGAAAATAGTTTCACAGCTTGAAGGTGCTAATCAAACAGTTCCTGAATCAGGAACGGTTACCGATAGTGTGAAAATAATTTCACAGCTTGATGCTTCAATACGATTTGCTTTTTACACTCACCACAATGGCACGCGTAAACGTGAAGTTATCGCGCTAGAGTTGTTTTTTGTGGACGCCTTACTACTTGCAACAGGCTTGGATAAATCTGGCATAACGGCTTGGATTCAATCAAGCATGGACGGCTTAACAGACGTTTGTAATAAAATTGGCCTTACTAAGCAAGTGAAATGTTTAATAGTTCATGAATTGATGCATAGCTTGCTGAGAGCAAAGTCAACACCATCAAAAAACAATACCTGAGATTATTTTGATGCCCCAAAGCTCAAACTTATGGCTATACCGGTAAATATTGCTATTTTTGGCACGCTTGCCGAACAGAGTCATGAGATTATTTGTTGGCTTGCTAAGGTAGTGAATACCACCTATTTTACTTATTGATTTGGGTGAATAGGCTATTTTTACATAATTTTTACCACCCAAAAACCATGAAAAAAACCACACCTTTTCCAGCATGGATTGATTACGATTACAACACTATCGATATTCGACAGCTTAAAATAAAAGCCAATACGTTTTGGCATATAGTGCGAGTCAATCAAAAAATAGAATATTTGGACGTGGTGCAAACACCATTACATTTTGGCGGGTATCGCACATGGTTAATTTGTCGTTGTTGTAAAAAGAGTGTAGTGCAATTGTTTGTTGATGCTGATAACGGCATATTTTGCCGGCATTGCTTGCGTCTGCGTTACGAGAGCTGCAACGAATCAAAGTTACATCGTGATTGCAGGGCGGCGCGAAAGATTAGGGCAAGACTAGACTGGCCGGCAGATTATGGTTTTTTTCAAAGTAGCCGGCCAAAAGGTATGCATCAAACAACATTTAATCGACTAAAAGCAATACATTACCAGCGTTCTAAGCAAGCCGTCATGATGTTAAATAGGGCGGGTTGGTTGTGACAAGGGTGCACACAGGGGCTTCAAAGGGGGTTGTTAAGGGTCTACTAAGCTAAATAAAGCCGGTTAGCTACTGGTTTTTTTGTGCCAAAAATTCTGGCAAGTGTTACAGATGTTTGTATGGTCTGATAATGAATAGCTTGACTCACTTTTGATACGTTTTGCCGTTAGGAACATATAGATTAAGGCAAGGCCGGTAGCTTTTGAGTTATCGGCTTTTTTGTGCCTAGTCGTACTTATTTGTAGCTGTTTATAATACAATGCTGGCAAACAAAAACTTGGAGAAGATGCCCATGAACTCGAAAGAACTGATTGTAAAATGCTATGCAAAGCAAGAAGAAGACATGTGGGTTGCTGTGTGTTTAGATTTTTGCTTGGCAACACAAGGCGACTCATTGAATGAGGTGAAGCGCAAGCTTGAGGAACAAATTACCTTTTATGTCGGTGAGGCATTGCAGGATAAAGAATATGGCAATCAACTACTAGGCAGACGAGCGCCAGTAACACAGTGGCTCGAATATTATTTTATCCGGTTTACCAACATGATTTATCATAAAGCCAGCGTTGTTTTTGATGAAATGATACCCCTTCGTCCTGCATGAGTGAGGAATACCCGCCTATCACATGCAAAGAATTGAAGGCGATATTGGCTTATCTGGGGTTTACCTTCGACACACAAAAAGGCTCTCATGAGCAATGGGTTTTGATTAAGGACAAAAGGAAGCATAAGGTAACGGTCGATTGTCCCAAAGCGCCTTTTTCGCAAACGCTTATCAAGAGCATGGCAGAACAGGCAGGGGTGAAGAAAAAGGATTTTTACCAGATTTTGAAGCAACTTTAGCCGCTAACCATGCGGCTTTTTTGTGCCTGATTACCGGCAATTGTTGCGGGTGTTTTTTTAGAAGTGCGCCAAAATTGCGCCATTTTTTATTTCAGGCATAAAAAAAGCCCTCGGTTGTCACCTAAGGGCTTGATTTATATGGTGGCGATAGGTGGATTTGAACCACCGACCCCGGGGTTATGAATCCCGTGCTCTAACCAACTGAGCTATATCGCCTTATCTGTACTATATTAAGCCAGCAATTATAATTACTCCCAGGAGTTAATGTCAAACATTGAATCTAAAATGCATTACATCGCCGTCTTTCACTACGTAATCCTTGCCTTCTAAACGCCATTTCCCAGCATCTTTAGCTCCTTGCTCACCTTTATAAGCAATAAAATCTTGATATGAAATGACTTCAGCGCGTATAAAACCTTTTTCAAAATCTGTATGAATTACCCCCGCGGCTTGCGGTGCCGTTGCACCTACTGGAATCGTCCACGCCCTTACTTCTTTCACACCTGCGGTAAAATATGTTGCTAAATCAAGCAATTGATAACCTGCACGCACGACACGATTTAAACCAGGCTCTTCCAAACCTAAATCGTCTAAAAACTCTTTTTTTTCTTCCTCGTTTAATAAAGCAATCTCAGCTTCTATTGCCGCACACACTACCACGACCATTGAGCCTTCATTAGCAGCATAATTCTCTACGCTGTCTAATAATGCATTATTTTTAAATCCATCATCTTGTACATTTGCAATATACATAGCAGGCTTTAAGGTCATTAAACATAAGTCTCTAATTAATGCTTGTTCTTCAGCACTTAAATTTAATTTACGAACAGCCTCTCCTTGCTCTAACTGCACTAAAACCTTCTCTAATACCACTTTTTTTTGTGCATCATCTTTATTACCAGACTTAGCGGTTTTAGTTACCCGTAATAAGGCTTTTTCAACCGAAGCCATATCTGCTAACGCTAATTCTGTATTAATCACTTCAATATCTGAGATAGGATCAACTTTACCCGCGACATGAACCACATTATCATCTTGAAAACAACGAACAACATGTGCAATTGCATCTGTTTCACGAATATTTGCTAAAAACTTATTGCCTAGCCCCTCACCTTTTGAAGCCCCTGCAACTAGGCCAGCAATATCAACAAATTCTATAGTAGTAGGCAAAATTCGTTCAGGCTTAACTATTTCAGCTAATCCATCCATTCGTGGATCAGGCACTGGAACCACACCAACATTAGGATCAATAGTACAAAATGGATAATTCTCAGCAGCAATTGTTGCTCGAGTTAAGGCATTAAATAAGGTCGATTTACCTACATTGGGTAAACCAACAATTCCACAATACAGAGCCATAGTTATAGTAATTGTTAAATAAAAGAGAAAAATGTCAGAATGAAATCACCAGACAATATGCAGACAGATAATTGTGAATCATAATTTCTGCACACCAAGTAGATTGGCGATTATACCTTAAATACTAAAATAGCCAGCGGAGCAATCAACAACAATTAACAATAATAAATAAATTGCTAATGTGCGATTAAAAATAAGAACGGGGATAAAGACTAAGATGGAGAGTAAAGTTTCACACTAATAAAATACATTAGTGTGAAACAGTACTTATAAGCTATTAGAGAATTAATAACTTAGATTAAACACTCGCAGCAGGTTTAGTTACTTTTGAAACAAGAGCAACACCTTCTTTTAATTGCTGAGCATAAAAATCTTTTACAGCTTGTGGATCAAAATTTAAGAACGTGCCGCCTGACTCGAAATGTTGGATAAATACTTTACCAACAGCATAAGTTGAAGAGCCAGCAATGACTGGCATACTTAAAGCGCCCAAAGTTGTGCCAACCATAGGGATCAATTTAACAAGGCTTGCAACTAATGGTGAAACGGTTGAAGACAAACCACCACCGATTAATGCGCCTAAAACATTTCTGCCTTTGCTTTCTAAGAACTTAACATCATAAAGCTTGCATAAGCGTCTCAACATATCTAATTGTACGACTGAAACAGCTACAAAATCAAAAACAGGCACCGGCACAATACCCACGCCAATTGCATAGTACATGCTTGTTTGTACGACTTCTTGAGCTTCTTCGATTCTTTCGTTTTCTATTACTTGATTTTCTGCCATGGTAATCTCCAAAATAAATTTAATACTCGTCTAACTTACAACGACCCTTACTACAAGCTAACACATTTTATTCTATTGATGCAGTAAAGCCATCAATGAACAAAAATTTCATCACTCAGACCTTCCTGATGAAGCCACTAAAATAACTCCAACAAAAGGAGTTAAAAATAATGATCCAAAAAAATATCCCCAAAACCCTAATCGTCTACCAATTCCAAAAAGCGCTATAACAAAACTTGCTACAACATAAACTAAAGCCGTCATCACTCTACTCCAAAATCCATTACGTTATAAAATTCGCCATTTTTCATTTCTTTAATTTTAATACTTTGATTTTCAATGCGCCCAAAACCATTGAAATAATAGTCTTTATACGATCCTTTAAAATTATATTTTAAAGATCCTGCAATATTTATTGGAACTGAAGAACTTCCTTTTCGTATTGCTACAGCCACCATTTTTAATGCGTCATAACCTTGAATTGCTAAATAATTTGGATAAGATCCATATTTTGCATAAAACGCTTGATACATCTCTGTTTTTTTATCTTCTTCTTCAATAGCATGAAAGGTTGTTGCTACAAACGTGTTGTAAGCCTTTCCTTTTGCAGCGTCCCAGATGTCTAAGTCATCCAAACCAATATAACCAAATACGGGTGTCTCTACACCCATGCTACGTAATTGATTAAGCATTTTTGCAGCACTCATACCTTTTGCCAACAATAAAATAGCATCAGGTTTATTTTCATTTAGCTTATTAATAATATGACGGTAATCATCCACCTTTTCATTAAAGGAATAAGATGAATGAATATGAACATCTTTATTAAACAATAATGCACCAAAACTAACAGTAAAATTCATTGCCCCAAGACTGCCTCTAGGGTACAGGTATGTTACTTTTTTATACTTAGCATGTTCACAATATTTCACTAAACCTTCAGCATACTTTAAAGCAATCGGGATTGAACTAAAAACATAATTAAAGCCATGATTGGTTAAATGCTGATCGGTTGCAAACGTTGATAAAAACAAAATGCCATGCTGCTCAAAAAGCACAGAAGTATCAATAGCCTCACTAGATTCTTGAGCACTGATTGCGGCGACGATATTGGTGTTGCTTGCAATATCGTAAATCATTTTCTTATTATCTTTCTTATCCTTATTAAAATAATGCAAAACCAGCTTCTTTTGAATGGAAGAAGCCTTATCTTTGGGAAAGCTAAAGCCTATTTTATTTTCCTCCTCCAAGGCCAAATCTACACCACGAACAAAACTTTCACCAAAATGCTTATTATTTACAGCTATTGCAATATCAATTGTCGGCGCGTCGCTTTTAGCTATTTCCTGCCTTTTATTTAAGGAATACTCATAACTTGAAAAATGTCCCAATATAAGCCTAATGGGAGTAATACTTGCTATAAGTACTATTATGATAGGTACGCTATATTTATATAATTTCATTTTGGTTTAGACGCTTCAGCATCTCCGCTTAAAATGATCGGCATTTCTTTTGAATTATTACCAATAACAACAATTTTTGAATTATTAGAAGTAGATAATGCAATAGTTGCTTGAATTCCTTGATACTTTAGGATTTCAGGGGTAATGGATTTTCCAACAACATCATTAAACGCCTGAATACCTTTTGCCTCTGTTAATTTACGCTCACCTTCCAATCGCTCACTTTCTAATCGATATTGATAGGTCTGAGCCATCTCTTTATATTCTATTTTCTTTTGAATGGCTGCTTCAATAGAATCAGGAAGAGTTATTCTTAAAATAGCAACATCCTGAATGGTAATATAATTTCGCTCCATCTCATCAATCGTTCTATTCACAATTTCTTGTAAAATTGTTGGGTCTGGTGTGTACAAATCCTCAATACCTAAGTGACCAACTTGCTCTCTTACGTTAGAGGCAACCTCAGGAACAACAATTTTTTCTAAATAATCTGGCCCGATACGCTGATGAAGCACACCTACCGTTTCAAGCTCTGGATAAAATCTAATTGAAATATCCATATCTATCTTTAACCCTTCTTTGGTAAGCGTAGACATCTTATACGGATGCTGTTGCACACGTGTATCGTACTTATACATGATGTTCCAAGGAAAAATTATTGTTAACCCTTCTTGATAAAGGGTATCAACTACAGTTCCTTGTCCAAATCGTTTGAATAATACACCAACCTCCCCTGGCTTAATTGTGATAACAATGTAAGACCAAAAAAAGGCAAGCAACAAACCAAGCATCAGTACCATGGTAATGATCAAGGCCACATAACGCGTCATCAGAGCATCTGAAGAATGTTTCGAGGAAGGTTTCATGAATTTAATTTACTGTAAAAAATTTAAGGGGCGACATTTAAGGTTAACAACAAATTAATTAACTAACTAACTGCTATCAATTAAAACCTGCGTAGAGTATAAGCAAAAAAAAACAAGCTAACAAGCTAACAAGCTAACAATTTTACGAGCGACTACACCTATTCGCAACACTAACTGTTAACACTCAAACATAACTGCAACTTCTTAACCAAGAACATGGCAAAAAATTTTATCAACTTTTTGGTTACTCATAAACAGATTGATTTATATCAAGAATATTAAGGTAACTCATGGCTATTAAACAATGAAAGAGATTAAAGATTCGCCGTACAGACTGCAGACTGCACTATACGCGACCAATAGTAACTGAGCATCATGACAACTTCTTTACATACATGTTCAGCACCCTAACATCAAAACAAAGTTTAGTTAAGATAAATTCTATTTGTTCTATTCTTTTTTTTATGACATTATAAATTTCAACTCAGGGCAATAAGATTTCAATTAAAACTTAATTAAAAAGTAAATAAATAACGACCAATTTTTTTCTTGCTATAATTAACTGTCAATTAAGTCTTATATTAAAGATATATTTACCAAGCCCTATTTCAAGCATAAATTTAGAGACCCATAACTATGCCAGACACTGTTACAGATAACGTTACAAAACAAGAATACGCTATCGTTGAAATGATTAACACGCTAAAAAACATGCTGGTTGAACGTATTAATACTGAACTTGTACAGCATGAAATAAATGAACACGCATCTATTTTAGAAGGCGAATTAGGATTAGATTCAATTATGCTTGTCGAGTTTATTTCATTATTAGAAGATAACTTTAATCTTACTTTTGGCGAAAATGATTTAACCATGGACGTCTTTACTAATCTAAGAACGCTTGCTGAATTCTTAGTAAAAAAGAATCTGGCCACAGCTTAGTTATTAATTTTACTTTCTTAATTTTATCGATATTACAGATAAATCACTTAGCCACAGAATTGACCTGATTGGATACTGCACATGCCTTCATCGATAAACCTATCTACCCATCAAGAGGCGCATATCGAAAATGACGCCATCTTAGAAGATGATATTCAGTTTTTGGCGCCACTATCTCAACATTACTTAGCACCCAATGCTGTTTTTTTAACTGGAGCGACTGGACTTCTGGGCGTTTACATTCTTGACGAGTTACTTAGAACAAGCTCTGCAAACATTTATTGCTTAGTTAGGGCAATTGATGAAGAGTTCGCTCAACAAAGATTAATTAACCATTTAACTTCATACGGACTATACAAAGAAGAATACTTCGACAGGATTCTACCTGTAATTGGTGACTTAACCGAACCTTTTTTTGGCTTAGATGAACACGTTTATTATGAATTAGCTGCAGAAATTGATGTTGTGTATTACAGCGCCGGATGGATAAACATGCTTTATCCCTATTCAAGACTTAAGCCTGCAAATGTCTTGGGAGTAAAAGAAGCAATTCGTTTTGCTGGCTTAATCCAGACCAAGCCCTTGCATTTTGTTTCCAGTATTGCAGTTTTTTTTAATAGTGCTGATAACACAGAAAACCAAGTTTTAACTGAAGCAGACGTTCCCACTTTCCATGCCAGTCTCAAAGGCGGCTACGGCAAAAGTAAATGGGTAGGTGATCGCTTAGTTGCTGCGGCACAAGAGCGTGGCTTACCCGCGACGATTCATCGCCCAACACGAATAATGGGGCATAGCATTACTGGTGCATTAAACGACAACAGTGAACTACTCCCACAATTACTAAAAGGCTGCATCAAACTTGGCTGCTACCCAACATGGGACATCGAAGTCACCATGGTTCCCGTGGATTACATCAGCAGCACCATGGTGCATTTGGCTGCATCTCCTGCTAATTTTGGCAAAGCCTTCCATTACTTCAATCCTTACCCTATCCGTTGGCTGGACTTAATCGCTCTAGTAAACGCTCAAGGTTATAATTTGAAAGAAATTACTTATGAACAATGGCTGCTAGCATTAAAAAAAGCTATTGATAGTCCTGAAGAATCACACTTAGAAGATAGAGAGTTTTATTCGCGCTTGCTCTTAGCATTAAAAGTTCCCCACTACTTATTTTATAAACGCCCACATTTTGATTCCAAAAATATTGCCGAAGGCATAGCTGGAACCGAGATCAGTTGTCATAAAATTGATAACGAACTCATCTCTCGTTATATCCGCTATTGGCAAAAAACGGGCTTTTGCCCCAAGCCCTAAAGCGTACAACTGCTTGTCTTCTATCAACAACACGCAAATCCAAGCGCATAATTTTTAACACCTAAACCTTTGGTAAAACCATGCTATTATCTAATAGTCATCAATTTATTTTTATCCATATCGCAAAAACAGGCGGCTTGAGTGTTCGCAATATTTTAGAAAAATATTCTGAAGAACCAGAAAAATTTAAAATTGCCAAACCTGCAAAAGAAATTGATGGTGTACATAATAAATTCCACGATGTTTGGCGTAGCTTATTGCTGCACGCCACCGCACAAGACGCATTAAAAGAATTGCCTAACGATACGTTTAACAATTGCTTTAAATTTGCTTTTGTTAGAAACCCTTGGGACTGGCAAGTTTCTATGTACCACTTTATTTTAAAAGAGCCAGAATCCACGCCCCATAATTTAGTCAAAAGTTTTGGCTCATTTGACGCCTACATTGAAGCCGTAGTGTCGACTGATTTCCGTTTTCCAAAAGGCACAACCAAATTCCAGCATGAAATGATTGTCGATAAAGACGGTAACTTACTTATGGATTTTCTGGGTCATTACGAAAACCTTGCTGAAGATGTTGCTTATGTTTGCCAAAAAATTGGGGTAAATGAACAACTACCTCATTTAAACCAAAGTCAGCATAAAGATTATCGCGACTATTACACCGATCGCACCCGAGAATTAATTGCCGAACATTATGCCAAAGATATCAGCTTATTTGGTTACGATTTTGACGGTCTAATTGCACCCGTTAACCCATAATGAATAAGGATTCTGAACACATGACAAACTGCGTTGAAGCTGTTTTCTTAGCCACATCCCCTGAAGAACTTACCCAAGAATATGACAAATGGGCAACCTCTTACGATAACGACTTAGAAGGGCATGCTGGCCCCAAAGAAGCCGCCGAGCAATTAGCCTTATTAACGCCAAAAGAAGGACGAATATTAGATGCTGGTTGTGGTACAGGCTTAGTCGGACAACATTTAGTAAGCCAAGGTTACCAGCATATTGAAGCTTTAGACTTATCAAACGGAATGCTGCAAGAAGCGCGTAAAAAAAACTGCTATTGCGCATTTCATCAGCAAGCTTTAGGGAGCGCCCTTGATTTTCCAGACCACAGCTTCGATGCCATTATTATTGTAGGTGTTTTTGTCATGGCGCATGTGCGCAGCGATGCTTTTGACGAATTAATTCGGATCACCAAACCAGGTGGCCATATCATTTTTACTCTTCGCCCTGAGTTTTATGCCAATACTGACTTCAAGCCAACCATGCTGCGCTTAGAATCCGAAGGAAAATGGACGTTGCATCATGTGACCGATCCTTTTCATGGCCGCTTTCAAGCTCATCCAGAAGTCAATCTTCAAGTATGGGTTTACACCATAAACTAATTTTCACTTTAACTTACTGACAACTTCTTGCGCACTCATGACTAACATTGAACTCTCACACCCTATCTCAGAAGCTGAACGTCACCAGTTACTCATCGAATGGAATAATACCCAGACCGATTATCCACTTGATAAATGCTTACACCATTGGATTGAAGCACAAGTTGAACGCACACCTGATACCATTGCTGTCGAATTTATTGATGAAGCGTTAACTTATCGTGAACTCAACACACGCGCCAATCAACTAGGACATTTTTTACAAGCTAAAGGCGTTAAACCAGATACCTTAGTAGGCATTTGCGTAGAACGCTCATTGGAAATGGTTATTGGCTTATTGGGGATTTTAAAAGCAGGAGGCGCTTATGTTCCCTTAGATCCAACTTACCCAAGCGATCGCTTAAGCTTCATGATGGCAGATGCTGCGCCCACAGTATTACTTACTCAACAGCATTTAGCCGCGCAATTGCCTACCACTACTGCAGAACGTATTTTTCTTGACCACGACTGGGCGAGCATTGCGCAATGCCCGACAAGCGTACCCGAATCAGCTGTCAATGCAGATAATTTGGCCTACATGATTTACACCTCTGGCTCTACTGGCAAACCCAAAGGCGCACTTAATGAACATCGCGGGATATGTAACCGTTTATTATGGATGCAAGAAACTTTTAAACTTGATGCCAGTGATGCCATCTTACAAAAAACACCGTTTAGTTTTGACGTATCAGTTTGGGAATTCTTTTGGCCATTAATGACTGGTGCGCGTTTAGTTGTCGCCAAACCAGAGGGGCATAAAGATCCTGATTATTTAATTTTCTTAATTCAAACCAAACACATCACGACCCTGCATTTTGTCCCACCCATGCTGCATGTGTTGTTAGATGTTTCTGATTTAGCTGAATGCCATTCAATCCGCCGAGTAATTTGTAGTGGTGAAGCCTTATCTTACGAATTGCAAAAAAACTTTTTTGCGCAAAGCAATGCTCAACTACACAACTTATATGGGCCAACTGAAGCTGCCATTGACGTCACCCACTGGGCTTGTCACGCAGACAGCACCTTAGGCATTGTGCCCATTGGACGTCCAGTAGCCAATACCTCGCTCTATATCGTTGACGAAAACAACCAGCCAACACCCATTGGCACGCCAGGTGAATTATTAATTGGTGGCGTGCAAGTAGGTCGTGGTTACTATAATCGCCCTGAACTCAGCGCAGAAAAATTTATTAACAACCCTTTGGGTGCGGGTCGCGTATATCGGACAGGTGATTTAACTCGCTATCTTCCAGATGGTAACATTGAATTTTTAGGACGAATCGACAACCAAGTTAAAGTTCATGGCTTTCGTATTGAGCTGGGAGAAATTGAAGTTGCCTTAACGCAACATCCAGCTATTAAACAAGCTGTGGTGCTTGTTCACCAAGATAAACGTGAAGATAAACAATTAGTGGCCTATTTTATTGCAGATTTAAACGCCGTAGAAACTGATGAAGATGCACATAAATACGTTGCGCTATGGCAAAATCTTTACGAAGAAACCTACAAACAAACCGCTGCCGAAATTGGCACAGATGGCGATTTAAGCTTTAACATTAGCGGCTGGAATAGCAGCTATACCGATTTACCTATTCCAGAAAATGAAATGCGTGAATGGGTAGAACTTACCGTAGCACGGATTCTAAGCTTACAACCCCAACACGTTTTAGAGTTAGGTTGTGGCACAGGCTTATTACTTTCTCGTATTGCCCCACACTGTGCACACTATACTGGTGCTGACATTTCCGCCACAGGCTTAGATAACATTCGTATTTTGCAGTCCCAACGCAATGACTTAGCAAATATTACTCTTTACGAACGCGCCGCAGATAAAGTAGATGATTTTGCTGATAACTCTATCGACACCATTATCATCAACTCCGTAATCCAGCATTTCCCTGATGCGGAGTATTTATTATTAGTGTTACGCAACGCACTGCGCTTAATGAAAACCAATAGCCGTATTTTCTTAGGTGACGTACCCAGCTTATTACAACGCGAAGCTTTTCATAGCTCAGTACAATTGTTTCGCGCCGAAGACACTGATACTTGCAGTGATGTCTGGCAAGGGCTTAAACAGAAAATGGATGCAGAAAAAGATCTGCAATTCACACCTGCTTTTTTCTTAGCGTTAAAAACGCTATTTCCAGAAATCTCACATGTACAAATCATTCCTAAACCAGGTCGCGCACACAACCAATTGACCTTATTCCGCTTTGATGTCGTACTTCATTTGCATACTGAACAAGCACACATAAGTGATTTACCTTGGCAAGACTGGACAACTAAGGGGCATTCGTTAGCAAGTATTCAACAACAATTAGCTAGCCACACAGCCGATTATGTAGCCCTTCGAGCTATTCCCAATGCTCGCTTAAATGCCGTCACCCATGCCCTAGACTATTTACGCACAGCACCTTCAGATCTGACCATCAACACCGTTCGTAACTATCTTGCCGAACACCCCTACACAGGTATTGAATTAGAAGACCTGACTGAATTGGCTCATAACAATGGTTATCAGTTGGAAGTAAGCTGGCTATCCAGTGCCGACCATGGCGCCTTTGATGCAGTATTTATGCGTCAAGATAAGACTGCTCAAGCTATTGATTTTGTCACTGACATTCCATCACTAAACATAGCGCAACACGTTAATAATCCACAGCACATTAAATTGACGCGTCAATTAATGAAACAATTGCGTAACTTACTGCAACTAAGCTTACCTGAATACATGGTGCCTGCTATTTTCACTCGCGTAGAGGAAATGCCGCTCTCACCTTCAGGAAAAATTGATCGTAAAGCCTTGGCAGAATTACCCATTGAGTTTGAATTTATTCGTGAAGAAGCCATGGTGGCTGCACACAATCCCTTTGAAAAACTCTTAGCAGACGTGTGGGCAGATGTGCTTGATTTACCGCAAATAGGTGTCGAAGATAACTTTTTTGCTTTAGGTGGAAATTCTTTAAAAGTAATGACCGTAGCCAATCGATTACAACGACTATTTGGTGAGCATATTCCCCCAATGAGTATTTTTATTTCCCCAACGGTGTCTAGCTTTGCCGTATATTTATTAGCGTTATACCCAGACTTACCAACGCATGGCAGAACACCTGTTACCGAAGTCAGCCGCGAAGAAGGTGAAATTTAATCATGAGAATCACCGTACCGCCACATTTGGCTGACGTATTTCAACAACTAAGCGCCGCAGATATACGTTTATGGCTGGAAGATGAGCGCTTACGTTTTGATGCACCGCAAGGTGCATTAACTGAGTCGCTACGTGGGCAATTAACACTGCATAAAGCGGATATTATTACGCATTTAAAAAATAGCCACGATGCAGCGCAAAATGAAACACACTATTATCCACTGTCATTTACCCAGCAGCATTTTTGGACTTTACAACAATTAAATCCTAGCGATTGCTTTTATACCGTACCTTTTGCATTCAATATTTCTGGTGAAATTGCACTTGACGCGTTACAACAAAGCATGAATTTAATTGTCCAACGCCATGAAATCTTACGCACCACCTTAAAAGAAATTGATGGTGCCATGCAACAAATGGCATCACCTAATACGCCAGCAGATTGGCAAGCCTTTGATTTACGAGCAATACCAAAAGAACAACGTGAAGACGCTCTAAAAAATCATATCGCTGCAGAATTTGAAGTGCCTTTTGATTTATCTGCCTCCTCTTGTTTGCGAGTACGCGTAATACAGTTAACCGACACAGAGCATGTATTACTGCTGTGTTTACATATTCTGATTTACGATCAACGTTCATTAAACGCTTTACTTGCTGAAATCAGCGTGCATTATGCCGCACTCCTTGCAGGTAAAACCGTTTCCTTGCCCGCACTGCCTTTACAATATGGCGATTATGCGAAAGACCAACAAGCCTTGCTCACCACACCCATGCAGCAGCGCAGTGCTTATTGGCAATCCTGGTTTGCACGCGGCGAACCGCAACCATGGACTTGGCAAACCCAAAAAGAGCAACGCGCACAAGATTTTGAGGCCGAGATTTTATGGCAACATTTTGATGAACACTTAATGCATAACTTAAAGTTATTAGCACAAAGTTGTGGTGTCACCTTGTACATGACCTTAGTCGCAGCTTATTCCGTGTTACTTTATCGATACACCGCCTGCCCTGATGTGATTATTGGCACCACCTTTGCCAATCGTGGGCGCTGGCAGTTTGAAAGCATCATTGGCTCAATGTTAAGCGTGTTAAGTTTGCGCATTAGCTTACATGACGATCCAAGTTGGGAGAGTTTGTTACAACATATTCGCGACGAAGTTGCCCACGCCATGACTCACCAAGATATTCCGTATCGTGTGGTGATGCCTTTCGTACAGCCTGAACGTACACAATTAACCCCCTTATTCCATTCTATTTTAAGCTTCCTTGCTGAAACTGCGCATAATGAATTAACGTTACCTAATTGTCAGGTTAACTTTATGGAGCACGTGGCAAATCCTTATTCTCGTCCAGACTTATATTTAACTATTTGGGAAAAAATAGGTGAAACACATGAAGGCTTAACAGGTTATTGGCTGCCTCAAAAAAATCTGTTTAGCCCCGCTGAACGCGCCAAGGTCATGCACGATTTTGAAGCTTTGTTACACCTTATGGTCAATACACCCACGCACACGGTTAAACAAGCGTTAAGCGAATTAAAGTAAGTCATAGCACCAAACAATTAAAGATGATTCCGTTCATCCTGAGCTGTGCGCTTGTCGAACAGTCGAAAGATGAATGGGAAAATCCAACTTAGTAACACAGCGCATAGGTCGCACTAGGCAATCGCCGTATTGCGATGCTTTATGAATCACGGTTTGGCGCAATACAGCAACAACTATCCGCTTATTGCACCTTATCTGGATTACGCGAGCTTGTTTTATGAAAATCACAGTCCTATTGTTTGGCTAATAAGGCTTTTAGGTGTGCGATTTCAGCTAGGGCAGATTCTTTTTCTTGCAAAGCAGCTTGTTTTTTCAGTCGCTCTGCCTGCAAGGCTTGATTAGTTTGTTCCAGCTGCTCACTGGTTTGCTCCAGCTT
>Ga0247839_1000278_pt1 | contig 90213 bp, 79 predicted proteins | sample LaCruzMarch2015__6_FD_192405 | JGI IMG/M metagenome (GOLD analysis project Ga0247839, IMG submission 192405) | Freshwater microbial communities from meromictic Lake La Cruz, Castile-La Mancha, Spain - LaCruzMarch2015_16m | ecosystem: Environmental > Aquatic > Freshwater > Lake | place: Spain...
GCCGCCTCCGCCGCCGCCACGGCGTTCACCGCCGTAACCACCACCACCGCCACCACCGCCGCCGCCACTGCGGAAACCGCCCGGACGTGGTTCCTTCGGCTCCGAAGCGTTCACCCGGAGCGCGCGGCCCTGGAAGTCATGCCCGTTGAGAGCCTCGATCGAGGCGTTCAGCTGGCTTTGATCACCGAGCGTTACGAATGCAAAGCCTTTGGATCGGCCCGTCTCGCGGTCGGTGATGATTTTAACCCGTTCAACGGGGCCGTAGGCGGCGAAGAGATCGGTAACGTCTTCCTCGGTAGCGGTGTAGGGCAAATTGCCCACATAGATGTCCATTTGTATTTTTCTGTAGTCACGCCATCACAATCGACGCTTCCTGAGACCATGGCGATGGGGACCAGACGAAGCGCGTCACAACGCACACACGTCGTTCTGACAAAGGCTGATTATTTCAAATCTCACATCGTGGCAAGTTCTCATTTCAGACGAAATAGGACTCTACAACGCGGGAAACATCGGAAAAAGTCCGCATATCGCCGGGGTCGAAGTTTCCGCCGCAAACCACAAGGCAAGGAACCTGCTCCCGCGTGTGATCGGTGCCCCGTTGATAAGGATCGTTGCCATGATCCGCTGTGATGATGAGCAGATCCTCTGCACCGATCTTTCCGAGGAAACCACCCAGCCAATCGTCGAACTCCATCAGGCAGCGGGCGTATCCCGAAGGATCACGGCGATGGCCATAGAGCGAATCGAAATCCACAAGATTTGCTAGGACGAAGCTGTCCCCGTCGGCTTGATCCGACCAAAGTCGGTCGATCCGTTCCATGCCTGCACGGTTGTCCTTGGTGGGATGGGATTCGGAGAGTCCTTTACCCGCGAAGATATCTGAGATCTTCCCGACACCGATGACTTTCACCCCGCGTAATTGCAACCGATCCAGCGCGGTTTCACCCGGCACCAGGGAATCATCGTGTCTGTTCGCCGTTCTCCAGAAGCCCGAGGCGGAGTCCCCGAGAAATGGCCGTGCAATGACTCGCCCCACGCGGAGCCCGCGTTCGTCCAGAATCCGTCGCGCCGTCCGGCAAAGTTCCAGAAGCCTTTCCAGGCCAAAACTTTCCTCATGCGCCGCGATCTGCAGCACACTGTCCGCGCTGGTGTAGAGGATGGGTTTCCCCGTGCGCAGATGTTCCTCACCATGTTCCTCCAAAATCACGGTTCCTGAAGCTGCCTTATTACCGATGAAACCCGTTCCACCCGCTGCTGCCAATTCATCCAGAAAATCATCCGGAAACGCCTCGCAAGTGAAAAAAGGCTGCTTGGTCAGGCAGCCCATGAGCTCCCAGTGCCCTACCGTGGTGTCCTTGCCCGTTGATGACTCCGTAAGACGGAAGGCATGGGAAAACTTACGGATGTCGCTTTGGCTACTCCTACCCGTCAACTGGGCGAGCCCCAACGAATCTAGGATTGGAAGATGGAGGCCGGGTATCCTACTGAAAAGATGCCCGAGGGTATCCGCACCTTCGTCGCCGTATGCGGCGGCATCCGGTGCACCACCGCAGCCGACCGAATCAAGGACTATGACAATACCTCTCTTCGCCATGGCGAAATAAACGCCACGGACGCAGGTGCAGTCCACGAAAAAGGGCGGGAGTTGCCCCCCGCCCCGAAAGTCCATCCCGTATGATCCTTATTCGGGAAGATCGAGGGGTTCGGGGAGAACCCCGCCATCGAACTCGCTGACCGGAGCAGTGACAGGCACCGTTCCGCCCGAATTACCGCGAAGAGGCGCACCGGTGGCATCGATGATCTGCGCAGTCACGAAGATAATCAGGTTGCTCTTGATTCGGTTTTCACCCTCCGATTGGAACAGGCGTCCAATGAGAGGGATATCACCGAGAATCGGCACCTTATCCTCCACGGTCTGCACGTCCTCGCGCATCAAGCCACCGACAGCGACGGTGTATCCATCATAGATCGTGAGGGAGGTGTTGACGCTGCGTTTGGAGAAGACCGGCATCTCGATACGGTTCTCGGTAATCACCGTGGTGATCGGGTTTCCGAAGAGATCCGTTCCAGGTGATAGGATCGGACTGCCGTAGTTGATGAAACCCTCAAACTCAACAATTTCGGGCAAGAAACGGAGATCGATCACGAAGTCATTCTCACCGATCGTAGGCTCGATCTCCAGCGTGACGCCGAGATTTCTCGTCTCGAATGCTGTCGGCGTTGCGGGGGTTGCGATACCACCACCACCGCCGCCACCGCCGCCGCCTATGCCACCGCCACCTAAATTGATCCCTCCGCCACCCTCTGGAAGTTCCGGGGGTTCGTATTCGGTTGGGTAGATAAACTCACGCACCACCTCGATGGTCGCCTTTTGGCCGGATTTGGCGGTGATCGAAGGGGCAGTCATAAGATCCGTGCCCTTTTTCTGCGCCAGTCCACGCATAATCACTTGCACCTGACCATCAGAGAAAAGTCCTGTGACCCCTAGGATACCTGGCGCCACATTCGAGATTTGGGCAGTTCGGTTTGGATTATTGATGATCGAGTCAATGCTGTTCCTGTTCACCGCTTGGTCGCCACTGCGAAGGCCGCCTGTTACGATGTTGCTGACCTCGGTGAGGCCTGCGGGAATACCCGGAATTGAGGTGCCGTTCACGGGGCTGATAAAGTCCGCTCCCGTTCTGGAGCCACCGCTTCCGATTGTGCCACCTGTTCCAAACAAGTTGTTTTCGGACAGGCCGAAGGGAGTTACAATCCAGTCGAACCCGAGCTCGTCGTTGTTCTCCTGGGAAATTTCGACGAACTTGGTAGTGATCTTGACCTGCTTTGGAGCTGTGGATGTAGCTGTGATCAACTGCTCGATCTTGTCGAGTTCGGAAGGCGTATTGGTGACCAGTAGTGAACCGGAAGCACCGAGTGTCGCGGAACTGCCCTCGTTGAAAATGATACCTGATTTTTTCAGGAGTTCGATGATCGGAGGGCGGGGCTTGAGCAAGCCGCCCGACCCACCGCTGTCAGTAGTAAACGGATCCTCCGTAACGGCTCCGGCATCGTCACCGCCGCTGGTGTTGAGATTGCTTTGGAAGTCAGGGGGAACGCGGAATGTGCGGGTGAAGAGCTCCTCAGCGGTATCGGTCTGGGGCACGAGAGTCACCGCGAAGTCATCCACCTTGTAACGGAGCTTGGGGTTTGTCGATTCACAGATATATTGAAGCGCGTTGGCAAGCGGCACGTTGTTGAGGCGAACCGTATTGCTGAGCACCAGCGCCCCGAGATCGCTTCCGCCAAGCAGAGGAGTTTCCCCTTCGGCGGCGTCAAGTTCACTGCCACCCACCGTATTCGGGCGAGGGCTCTGGATGACAATGTTTACTCCCTTTTGATCAGGGTCGAGTTCCAATGTATCAAGTTCATCGGCACGCAGGCGGAGGAAATCGACAGCCTCCTCAAGAGATGTCCCCGCCTCGAAATTGATGCTCGGAATGTTGATCCGACGCAGTTTTTCGGAAATAAACGCAACACCGTCAGACGGAGCGTTGGAGGTATCGCTGCCCATCTCCAGATTGGGAAGGTCGGCGGGAACCGATAGCGCCCATGCCTCGTCAACCTGCATGAGCAACTCGGACCGGGTGTGGTCGTAGGCGGCTCTGTAGTAGTCGCTTTTCGTTGCAGCAATCTTCTCCATGCCGCGGCGGGCGGCGGCATTGTATGGATCGATACGGAGGACAGATTCGTAGTTCACCTTGGCCGCGTCGAACTTGCCGAGATCATAGTTGCCCTGCGCCATGTAGAGTCCGCGGCGCACTTCATCGATGTTCTTGGTGTGCTCATAAGTGAGAGCCGGATTGGTGCGGATCGGGTCATCGAGATATCCGAGCTCCATTTTTGCGGCTGCGTTCTCAGGATCGACCTCAGGGGTAAGGACACCGTCGAGGAGGGTGCGGGCTTCATCGTATTTGCCGACCTTGCGGTACTGCTGCGCGAGGGCGACGCTGGAATCCGCAAGATGCTCTGTGTAGCTGGCCCGGCGATCGGCGAGGGTAGGTGCCTTGGGTAATATGCTCAGGGCAGACCGGAACTTATCCACCGCCTTCTCGAAATCGGCCTTCGCGTAGGCCTCGCGGCCATCGATGAACATGCGGTCCGCCTCGGCGACGGCCTCCTGGCGGCGGATGATCTCCCGCTGTGCAAGCCCGCTCATCCCGGAGTATCCCTCGCCAGCATCTGCCGAGGAAATCGTGAATGGCATGGTAGCAGCGGCGGCCATCAGCGTAGCGGCTGTCCGGCTGGTGTAGTGGGTAGGTGTTTTTTGCATAAAGAGCGAGGTGGTTTTGTCTGTATTTAAGTAATTTGGAAAGAGCTTTTTGAGGAAACTTATCGAATGCGTGGCTCAAGGAACGGCAGGACCGGTCGCGCCTTTCTTGATTTTGTAGGTTTTGACTTTGCCGTCCTCGCCGGTGAACTCGATCACGATCCGCTCCGGAGTCACTTCGGTGAGCTTATATGGCTTTTCCCCATCCCCTGGCGGCAAAGCGAAGGAGGTGTTCTCCTCGATCTTGAATTCCTGTCCCGCGAGGCCGAGAGCCTCGAGCGTAAGGACGGCGGTGCGGTCAAAGCGAACGTGCTTGCGCGCATCCGTTTTACGGAATGCGGGGATCTCGTAAACATTCCCTTTTTTGTTCGGCTTCTGATCCTCAATGCGGACGAAGGTGACTTCCTCCTCGGCCTGGATTTTCTCGTTCATCACCTTGCGCTTCTCGGAACCGAGCAGCTTGAACCTTCCGGCGGCCGCTCCTTTCTCGAAGAAAATCCCGCCCGGAGGCACGGGGTTGGCGGCACCGACCTTGTTGCCCGCCTTGCCGTCGGCGTATTCGAAAGTGAAACTTCCGCCGCCCGCCTCGAATACGGGGCGCAGCACCCATTGCAGTGACTCGTCACCGCTGTAAGTGAGCTTGGTGATCAGCAGCGGATATTCCTTCGCGTCGCTTGGATCGGTCTTGTCGTTGTATTCATCTTGGTTGGAAAAACCATCCTCATCCTCGTCGCGCAGCGGCGAATCAGCGAAACCGGGGTCGATGCGATGCTCAAGCCACCAGCTGTTAGGGATCGGCTCATGCACCGGCGCGCCCTCGATCAGATCGACAGGATTATTCTCATCTTTCTTGTTCACGAACAGCGCAACTCCGGTGAAAAGATCAACGGAGCGCCCCTCATCCTCGCCTTTGGCCCATTCCCGTTTGAGTTGTAACGAGGATTTCGTCTGGGCCACCATGTCCGCACTTTTCACGCTCGGATCTTTTTGTTCAGATAGCGGACCTCTGGGAGCGCTACCAAACTCCAAATCAACGGAGCTTAGCTTGTTCCAGCCAGCGTAAGCCAAGCCAGCGGCTGCGAGGACAGCGGCGCCCAAGGCAGCTTTTTCATAATTTTCTGAGATCCAGGACATGATGGGGAATGATGCTTAATCAGGGTTTTGAAAGTTCCTTGGTCGGAAGGAACATGGCGATGTCGAAGCGGACGAAAACGATGAGATCCTCGTTGCCCAGCACCTGCGCGAGGATGCGGGAAGAATCAGCGGCAGGCGCATCCGGCACGACAGGATCGGGATCGGCATCCTCTTTTACTAAGTCATCTCCGGCAGGCGCAGCGGGCTGTTCGGGAGCGGCTTGTGGCGCGTCAACGGGTTCTTCGGGAAACGAGATGAAAGGATCGGCGGGTGCGACAGCCGCTTCCTTGGCCTCGGTTGACTCGAATTTCGCATCCGTCACCTTAGGCGGGGTTTCGCGCTCATTTTTGATACTGAGTGTGCGGATGATGAAATAATGGGAATCCGTAGCGCCGAGCGCGTTCAGGAAATCCCTCGCGGACTGCTCGGAACCCTTGAAAGTGACCTCGCAGGAAAAGAATCTCGCCACGTCGTTGGGACCCGGTTGGAAGTTACTGCCGTCCTCCTCCGGAACAGCCACGCGCCATACCTTTAGCAAGGCGCTGGGGCGAGCCTCGGCCAAACCCATCAGCGCCGCCTTGATACCATCCATCTGATGCAGGAGAGTGCCCGTCGCATCGGGTTTGGCGAGCTGGCTGCGATACGACTCGAACCCGAGGAAAAAGTTTTCTGGCAACGTGGTCTTGCCGAAGGCTGTGGTAACCTGTTCGTTCGCGGCCAAGAGCCGATCGGTGAAAGCTTGGGGGGAAATGTTTTCGGTCTTTTCCGGACGGTATGCGTTGAACAGCTTCGTCAGATCGCCAAGCGCGGCGCGGTGTTCGGTTAGCGCCTTGCTTTTGCCGTCGCGGAGATCGGCCGCAGGATAAAGAGAGAGGCCCTCGGCCGTGTTGACGCCCAGGTAGGCATCGTCAAAGCCTGCCTTTGTCTCGGCGTATTGGGTTCCCCACTTTGAGGCTAGGAAATACAGGATACCGCAAAGCAGGAGAGTAATTCCTGCCAATCCGGAGACGAATGGGTTGCTCTTGATCCAATTCATAGAAGTCTTTTAGGAAAAATATTTTGATTACCTGACCGCGACAGGACGAGCGAGAGGCAGCGTGATTTCGAAGGGAAAAGCCAGATCGCCTTCCTTGTCGGCACTGCTGGCCAGCTTGAGAATGATCTGCTCATCGCTAAGCGGTGTTTCCTTACCGTTCGGCGCTTTCGCACTGAAGCGGAACGACGTGGACTTCTCACGAAGCCGCTTGAGGCGATCGGAAACGATGTTCTGGGTTTGGTCATTCTCCCGCCAGTAGCCCTTGATGAGAATTGCATTGGCTGCCGGAACTACCTCGGGTTGGTTCGGCTCTTTGTTCGGCCGGCCGGTCGGCGGCGCGGGCGAGGCCGGTTCGGAGACCGAGCTAGCATTCCCCTGAGCGCTAGCAAAATCGGATTTCACAACCGGCCGGGCAGTGGGCTTGGATGAACCCGCTGTTTCTGGAGCGAGCGGATTGTAATCGTATAGCGGTGTCATCTCGGTAAGCCAGACGGAATCGCTGGCGAACGCGCCGTTCAACTCGCCGATCAGATCGAACCAGAACGCGTGGTCTGCCTCGATCTTGGTGTAGGATTCGGCGACGCGCGTCAGTTCCTCTTCTGTGTTGAGAAGCTTACGGATTTGGGCTTCGACAGGAACGAGCGAATCACGCGTATCCGACATGGTGATATTCCTTTCCTGCGCTTTGCCGGCCGCGAGGAACTGGAATGCAGCCCATGCGGAAAAACCGACCACCAGCAGAGCGGCGGCCGCAATCAGGAACGGCTTGCGCTTGGCTTCTTTCCTAGCGATTCCGACAGCGGACGGGACAAGGTCAATATTGATCGTTGATTTCCCGATCCCGCGAAGACCTAGGCCGACAAGTTCACCCATGGTGTGGGCTTCGCGACTGACGGTTTCGATATCCACGCCCTTGCCAATGATGATCTGGCCCAGCGGGTTGAAAAATTCGACGGGGATACCAAGCTTCTCTTGGAAAAACTCGAGCGTGTAAGGCAGGCTGGCACCCCCACCGGCAAGGAGGACTTTCCGGGGTGCGTTCCCAGCGTGTTGGCTGCGGTAATAGTTCGTAGTGCGAGTGATTTCAGCGGGAAGCCGGGTCAACGCGTTGCGGATCACCATGGCGAGCGCCGCCAAGGCCTCGTCCATCGTTTCAGTGTGCCCGCCGCCGAGCGCCACCAGCCCGTTGGTGATTTTCTGGTGCTCCGCCTCGGGGAAAGTGATGTTATACTCCTTGGCGATCGCGGCACTGATCGAAGCCCCCCCTATCGCTACACTGCGCGTGAAAAAGCGCTTGCCCTCGACGTAGAGAAGGTTGCTGGTTTTCGCGCCGATATCGATGATGAGTGTCGACTCTTCCGGTGTCCCGTAGGAGTAGCGGTAGGCGTTGTAGAGAGCCATCGGTGCGACATCCACCTCGAGCGTGGATAGCCCGGCTTCCATCACAGTGTTGTTGATTTCGTCGAGCTCATCCTCCTTGATGGCGACGATGACCACTTCCTTGTCATCCCCGCCCTCGATCATCTCATAGTCCCAAACGACCTCGTTGATCGGGAACGGAACATGTTGCTGGGCCTCGAAGGTCACAATCTGCTCGATGTTGTCATCTTGCAGCGGAGGGAGTTTCACGAAACGGGTGAAGACGGACTGGCCGGCGATCGCGTATCGGACCTTGGATTTCTGGATGTTGAGCCTCTCGATCATATCATCGAGGGAAACGCGGATCTGGGACTCCCGCGATGCCTCGAAAGAGGGATCGGCGATGATCGTGTCCGTTTCGTAACCTTTCAGCATGAGGGCGCCGCCCTTCGATGTTTCGAAGACGGCGAGGGAGATGCGTTGCGAGCCTATGTTTAGGGCTACGGTAGTCTGGGTATCAGCCATGATAATGGTGCGATCGGTGAAAACTTGAATGATGTCCAATAAGCGGAGGGAGCGAATGAGGTGGATCAATTTTTCTCCTTGGAGATTTCCGCGTAGCGATCCCACCACATGTGCGCAAAGGCGGATTCGCTCTTGTCGAGAAGTGGAACGACCTCGCTGCGGGAGATCTTGTTCGAGGCGGTATTCCACCAGCCAGGACTGCCCTTGCTGGATTGTTCGGCACGTTTCACGCCATTCACCAGAACTTCATAGCCGACCATGTAGACCATGCTCTTGCCAGCGCGATCCCCGCCTGTGAGGCGGCGGACAGAAGAAGGAGAGAGATAGACAGAGCTGAAAACCTTGTCCCCGAGTGGGATGTTGACGTGGGTGATGTCCTTGGTGAGCAGAAGGTAAGTTCCCTGTTTGTCGGAATTCTCAACAGCGACATACCATTTCACCAGGATGCGGTCAGCGGTCTTGGAACGGGGCTCCGGACTCATATCTACCTTGATACTGGCTTCAATTTCGAGCCATTCCTTCGGTTTGAAACCGTTTTTTGAATCCCCGAGCTTGGGTGAAGAGATATCTTCGAACGCGGGTTCATCGCCCTCGACCCTGAAGACTTGGGCGTTCGCTGCGGAATGGGACAAAACGCCGGCAAGGGAGCAAGAAATGACTGTGAGAAGATTGTGTCGGATCGTTCGCATATGAATAGGGTTTCCATGGACAATAGGGAAGCGCGCCGCAGGTTGACCAGATAAAAGGAAAGGCAGGCGCAACTTTTTCACGGGCATCGGTGTTGATTTCCACCCAAATCTCCACTAGCCATTGACGAAAGCTTCCCACGGTGGCTTCACTGGCGATATGCCGCGCCCGCCTTTCACATTCCCGGGATCTTTCCCATTCGTTGTCGGAAGCATCGGGGATGCCGCCGCACTCGCAGAGGCTACGCCCGGATCGCTCGCCGGACAATGCGATCTCGCAGAGATTCGGCTGGATCTTTTCCATGCCGATTTTCTCAAAAAGGGAAACATCCTCTGGCGGCACCTGCTCCCCTTCCCGCTCCTTTTCACGGCGCGCTGCCATGCGGAAGGCTCCCCTTTCGACCTTGATCTTTCCACACGGATATCCTTGCTGCGCGCCGCGCTGCCGGACGCCTGCATGATCGACATCGAGGTCGTTTCCGCCCCCCCGATGGAAGGACTCATTTCCGAAATCGCCGCGCAGGAAATCCCATGGATCGCCTCATACCACGATTTTAACGGGCTGCCAACCGTGCGCGAGTTGGCGACCCAGGCAGGAATCGCCAAGAACGCGGGAGCGGCGGCATTCAAGGCGGCGGCACTACTCCACACGCCGGATGAGCTCGCCGCCCTCGCAAGATTTCAAATGAGCGATCAGGGCCTCCCGCTGTCGACCATGGGGATGGGCGGGCTGGCTCCCGTTTCACGCCTGCTTTGCGCCCAGGCTGGAAGCGTATTGAACTACGGATTCGTGGGTGAAAATGCCACCGCACCCGGCCAGTGGTCGGCGAAGCGGCTCAGGGAATGCATCCAATCCCTCAAACCCATCAGCTAGCCCCATGCACTCGTTCCACACCCTGGAAACACTCCCTCAGGCCGCGACCGGCACAAAGCCCGCGCGCCTTGCCGTACTCGGCCAACCGGTTTCCCATTCAGCCTCGCCCCAGCTTCACCAGCCCGCCCTTGACGCCCTCGGCATCATCGCGACCTACATCCGGCTGGAAGTCGATCCGGGGAAACTGCGTGAAGCGTTCGCGATGATGGCGAAGCTGGGGTTCATCGGCTGCAACGTGACGGTTCCCCACAAGTTCGAGGCGATGGACAGCTGCACCGAAGTGTCTGCCCAGGCGCGGCTTCTCGGCGCGGTTAATACGGTGCAATTCAAGGACGGGGCGATCATCGGTTACAACACTGACGGGCCGGGATTTCGGGCTGCCATTTCCGATTCGTTTGGGCTAGTCCTTGGAAAATCAAAAACCTTAATCCTCGGAGCCGGCGGGGGCGCCGGTCAGGCCATCGCGATGCAATGCGCGCTCGAAAAGCCGGCGGAACTCACACTGGTGAACAGGGATTTGGCGAAGGCCGAGTCCCTAGCGGAAAGACTGCGCGACGTCTCACCTGGCACCGAGATCCGCACCCTTGGTTTCATGGACCCCGCCCTTAGGGATGACTGCCAATCGGCTGATCTGATCGTCCAGACCACCTCGCTCGGGCTAAAAACCACCGACAGTCAAGTGATCCCGGATAGCTATTTTTCCGTGGATACCCGCGCCTACGACACGATCTATCAACCGCCCGAAACCCCGTTCCTCGCCGCCGCGAAGCGCGCCGGTTGCAAGACCGACAACGGCCTGAGCCTACTCATCCACCAAGGTGCCATTGCCTTCCAGCACTGGTTTCCAGGAACAGAGCCGCTCCCCTATATGAGGAGGGCGATGCAACGTTGAGCGGTGTCCGCTGCGGATCAATCGGTGGTGAAAAGGTCGTCTTTGAGTTTCTTCAAATCAAAGCCCGGATCATCGCCCCCGATCCAGTGACAAGCCATCACCTCTTCCAGTGCGAAGCTCCTGGCGCCGGCGAACTCGCCCCGTTTTATACGGACTCGCACCCTGACTAGATTCCCAGGTTCCATGGGCGAGAGTTCCCCTCCGAAAATTGGCTTTCCAGACCGCTTCGCATCGAACGCCGCTCCCAATAGTAATCCCTCATCGCTATAACTGTTTACAACGAACTCGGGTGATTCCACGCCGAACTCGGCGGGCCTTCCGAACACGGGAGATAATAATGTAAACCGCAGGCGCGAGCCGTCAGCTTCTGCCTTTTCTCCAGTTGTCACTCTTCTGGCAAGCAACCGGAACTCAACCTCCGCCGGGCCCTCTCCCGCCAGAAAAAGCGGCCATGAGTACCCGCCGTATCGGATGAAATGTTCCCAATCGAGTTTCCAAACTGAACCGTTCCTGCGGAAAAGCGCATCGACTTCCTGCCCCTTCCCATCATTCCAACGGGTCTCGATCATCCACTCTTCCCCCACCTTGATCGGCTGCTGGCCGGTTCTTCTCAGCTCGGCAACCTCAATGCTTGGAAAGGGATTGTTCTTGTAGAAGTCGGCCATAATCCCGGCCGTTTCGATGGGATCCGCCACAAACTGGTTGCGAATCTCCGGAGCACCTCCTGTCAGGAAGCCAATAAGCGCCCTGTGGCAGTCGGGTAAAGCCCGGCTGAGAAAAGCGATCCTCTCGTCCGCCATCGTACCTTCGGCGAGATTTACGGCTTTATCTCCGGTGGCCGCATAGGCACCTGCCTTATGGCGCATGTCGAATTTCAGTTTCCATACCAACAGGGACATGAGAACCGCCCAACACACGATGAATTTCAGCGTGGTGCTATTTTTTCGTTTTTTCCGCACAGCCCTACGGCCGCTCTCGGTAAGTGACTCACCCGTCCTTTCGAATACGGCCATGTTTCTATCGCGGACGTTGATGCGGTTCCCTTGCTCTGGCCAAATACCGGTGGCCGCCTTGAGACCGCAGTCAGAGCATAACCTGTCCTGCTCCATCCCGATATCGGACAGGAAAATGGAGCCGCAGCGACCGCAGTGATACCATCCTTTCTTCATGGGTCTGTTCATTTTGTTTATTCATCCAGCCAGCTCAGCCTGACCACCTTGCTGATCATCCACTGGTTCGGCAGGGACTCGGTGCGACCGCGTTCCAAGACGAGAAGCACCGGTATTTCACTCCGCATCTCGCCCGTTAACTGGCCAGGAAGGAACTGGGTATGGAGCAAGACATCATCCGCCCCGTTGAGTCTCGTGTAACCCCAGACCTTTTCCTGCCTGTCCGGTGCCAGCAACTTGAAGCAGCGGTATTCATCTTCGGATAGCGCAAAAATGTGGAAATCCCCCGGCGAGAGGATGGCGCGTATCTCTAAGCCATCGCCTAGCCCTTGCTTGAGTTCGGAGTAATCAGCGGAGCAATAGCCAGTTGTGGCCTTCCAATCCATTTTCATACTATCCCCCTCCAGCCTGAACACCGCGCGGAAACCCGATGAATTGGCGAGAAATCCTGATAGCACGCCGAACTCAATGCCTTCCTCCTCCATGACAATCCATCTGCAGTTATCGTCTGGCTTCCATTCGGAAACCATACCCAAAGGTTTCCACCGCCCGGCAATGATTTCACCGTTTTTCTCGGCCTTATAAACCATCCCTATAAAGTTTCCCACGGACTTTGAGGTCGCATAGGTCGCAAAAATGCTTTTCGCCCGCACTTCCCCGTTCAAAAGGGAATGAAGCACCTTGTCACCCTTGAAACCCACTTCCTTATCAATCCTTTCGGGCGTAATATTACTAAAACCCGATTGCTCGCCCGGAGCGCCCCCACCTCGGCCGCCGTATCTCAAAAAAATCGCCGCAACCACGATTAGGATGACCCCGGCACCGGCGCCGGCGATCCATACGAAGGAGAATGAGAAGCCCTTCACAACCGCAGCGCCTGCGTTCTTGCGGTTAGACCGACTACTCCGCATCAGGGCTGCATTGAAACCTGTTTTCCCGGCTCTCTTGCTGATATTCGGGGGCGTTTTGGAAAGCCACCTATCATGAGGGCGTTGCGCGTTGATTTCATTCACCCGAAAGTGCTTGTTGCCCCGATTCGGAGTCGAGACCATACGCGCGATCTCATCCTCTTGTGAATCCGCTTCGAGAGTATCGTTTGATACCAAATCGTTTGCCGGAGACCCGGCCGAATCCGCATCACCCGTGATTTTCGCGATCAAGGCCGGAGGCTTTTTCGGAGCCTCGTTTGCAAGACTTTTTGCCAGACTGCTAACGATTCTGTTTGACCGTCTATCTACCGCTTTGTGAGCGGCCCTCCAAGGGCTGGCGGATCCCCCCGCCAAAGGTTCGGCAGATGCATCCCAGCCGTCACTTCTCTGATCAAAATTAGGAGCACTCCTCAGGGTGGATGAAGTATTCAGCTCCCGCTTTGTCGGGATTCCCTGCACCTTCATTCTCTGCGGCAACTCCGTTTGCTCAGACGATGGCGCGTGATCCAGATCCCCCCAGACGTCACCCCAAGCGTCCTCCGGAGAAACCGGCGGTGCGTGGTTTTTGGGATCATTGTTGTCCGGATTCATCAGTAAAACTCGAATTTTTCCTAAGGGTGGTGCAACGAGCAACCCTACGCGCTTAAATATCGAAAGAATCAATTCATATCAGCCTAGAAACCGGAAGAGAGACTCGATGCCAGGTTCTTCCCCGCCCTTCCGAAAGCGTCTGGGAGAGCATTCCGTCTGGCTGTCTGCAAATTGGAATCCGCGAAAAAGCTGCTGTGACCTGTGCTGTTGCCGCTGGCGAGGATTTTCGTCGGATCCCTCGCGTCGCGCAGCGTCCAGCTTATGCAGACCTCGTTCGTCAGTTCCTCGGCCGAAAGGGAATCTAGCCTGGAACTGCGCAACGTGAAATATCGGATAGATCCCAGCGTTCCTTCAAGCACCGCGTCGGCGCGATCGCGGTCGGCAAGACGGTAAGTGCCATCCAGCACCAATGCGTCGGTCACTGCCGTGGTCGCGAGAGCCTCGGCACGGGGTTCCTGGGTGCCGTTGGAAAACATGGGGACGGCGATGGTTTTCACGCCGGCTAGGGACGGCGGCTTCGCTCCGCCGAGCTTGTATCCGGCGCAGGAAACCATCGACAGCGTGATCAGAAGCAACAGTGCGAATCTCATGGGAAAATGATGGGGTGATCTCTACTCGCCGAGGGCTTTGAGGCGGGATTTCGCCTTGTCGTGGGCATCACCGGATCCGGCACGCTTCAGAACCTCACGGTAGTAGATTTTGGCGGATTCGGTTTGGCCTGATTGGTCATAGAACTCCGCGATCTCGAGCGAGCGGTTGATCTCGCGTCCGCCGATGTCACCCGACATCCTGCGGGCTTCCGCGTTTTTCGAGTGTCCGGGATACTGCAGTAGATAATCGCTGAACGCCTCGCGGGAAAGCTCCAAGGTCGCCTGGTTCCGGTTGCCGCGATCTGCCTCCTCCATCAGCACAACTCCGACGCGAAACAGCGCTTCCGGTGCGTAGGAACTTCCCGGCTGGTCGCTTACCAGTTTACGGAACGCCTCAATCGCCTCCTTCGATTTCTGTTTCCCTTGGTAAAGTTCGCCAATGGTAAACTGCGCCTTCGCAGAGGTGTCCGAGCGCGGTGCGTTGTCACGGACAGCCGCCAGCATCTCAACGGTTTTCTCGATGGAAAGCCGAGTCCTTAGGCCGGCGAAGGACGACTTCACATCACCATCCGCCGCCGCTTGGGCCATCCGCGCCTGGCGTTCGAGAGCCTTGGCATACAGGCCGCTGCTTTCGTATCGCGTGAGAAATTTCTGATAGGCATCGAAGGATTTCTGGATGTCGCCTTTCTGTTCGAGGAGCTCCGCCTGACGGAAACGCGCCTGCGCTGCAGAAGGCGCGAAAGGATACTTGTCGGCCATCTTTCCGTATTGTTTGATGGCGGATGAGCTTTTCCCGGCATCGTCGGCTGCCTTAGCTTTGGAATAAAGCACCTCGCCTTCCGCAGAGGCCGCCTGGGTGTTTCCGGCGAGCTTGATCACATCGTCGTCGTTACTACAGGAGACGGATAGCGCTACAAAAACAGCTGCTGCCAACACACAAGGGATACGCTTCGTCATGTCGAGAACATAGGGGCTTTGGCGCGGGGTGGAAGAGGAAATTACGAAGGCGCATGGGCCTCCACTTCAGCTCCTACCGAGCTCGGCGGAGCGCGCGGTCGCAGCCATCACAGCATCGATCAGCGCCGAGCGGATATTCCTGCCCTCCAGCACGGACAAACCGGCGATCGTTGTTCCACCCGGGGAGGTGACCATGTCTTTCAGCTTCGCGGGATGGTCGCCAGTGCGCAGCACCATCTCTGCCGCACCGCTCACGGTCTGCGCGGCGAGCCTGACCGCGTCGGCGCGTGAAAGCCCGGCCATGACCCCGCCATCCGCCAAGGCCTCGATCATCAAATACACGTAGGCGGGGCCGCTTCCGGAAAGCCCCGTTACAGCGTCCATCAGTTTTTCGGGAACGAGAACGGCCAATCCAACGGCATCGAGAAGCGATACAACTACGGCCTCATCGCCCTCCCGGCAACGGCTGCCCAGGCAATACGCGGCGGCGCCCTTGCCGACCAGCGCGGGCGTGTTCGGCATGGTGCGGATCACACGCACCGATTCGGGAGCCTTGTTCTCGATGTCCACCAGCCTGACGCCCGCTGCGATGGAGATCAGCAGCTTTCCGGAAGAGGCATCGGGCTTGAAATCAACCAGCGCCGCATGGATGTCCTGCGGCTTCGTGCAGAGCAGGATCACATCGCTCATACGCAGTACCTCGCCGATATCCGCGGTGGTTCTCGCGCCAGTTGTTTCCGAGAAATTCCGCGCTGCGGCCGCGATCAAATCCGTCCCGATCACCTCTCCGGACTTCACCACGCCGGCGCGGATCGCCCCTTGCACCAAAGCGGTTCCCATTTTTCCGCAACCGATCACGCCTAACTTCATGCCGCGAAACTAAGGTGCTTTCCGCAGCGGGGCGAGCGTCATTTTGCTTGGAAAGCAAGGTCACACCCCGGCCAGGACCACTCTCACTCGTCCGGCAATCAGCTCAGCAAGACTAGCATCGCCCTCTTCCCTCAGGAAATCACAATAGTTCAAAGCGACTGCCTCAAGATCCTCCGCATAGGCCGTGCCGAGTTCCTCGAAACTGGCTAGCGCTTTTTCGAAATGCCTGCGCGCCCAGGCCCGGTCACCTGTCTGCAACAGTGCCAGCGCCAGATTATTGTGGGATTGCGCGGTGTCCGGATGGTTTTCACCTAGAAGCTCCCTGCGCGTTTCCAAAGCCATCATGTGCATCTCCCGTGCCTGATCGTAATAACCGGCGGCTAGATATACGGCTCCGAGATTGTTCGAGACCGACGCCGTCTCCTCGTGTTCGGGCCCCGCTTCGGCATGCATGATCTCAAGGGATCTTAGGAAATAATCCTCTGCCTTGCCGAGATCCCCGCTGGCCTTTGCCATGAAACCCAGATTGTTCGAGATCGCCGCCACATCCATTTGCATGGGTGGCTCGTTCTTCTCAAAATAAACCACCGCGGTTTGCCACGTACTAATCGCTTTATCGGGACGTTCCTGGCCATCATAAGCCGCTCCCAGCAGCGCGTAGAGCCTACCCACATGCCCGATGCGGTCCGGCCGGTTGTCCAGCTGGTCGATCGCGTGCTTCAGGTCATCCGCCGCCTCGACAAACTGCCCCAGCTCAAGGAAAAGATCCGCTCGGCTCTCCAGCGAGGTCACAAACGCATCAATGTGGTCAATATCCGGTCCCAGCTGCTGCTCGCATTTCTCCACCGCCGCGTTCGCGGCATGTAATGCCTCAGAAAGATCCCCTTTCGTTCGGAGTGATTCGGCGCGATCCAGCATAAGCTGGATGAAATTGGCTGTGGCGGTATCCATAAGCATGTATGAGTTCTATAGCTAATTGATATGCACGACCTTTCTTCTTAGCGAGCGGAAACCGCCGCAATTCCGAAATTCGTGCAGTATCTTTGTATCTCCGCCTCCCAAGTGAGCGGATCATCTCACGCACCCAACCTCTCCATGATTTCCATCCTCGCACCCGGCAGCTTTCCAATGTGACCGCGCAGCGCATCCTCACCGCTGCCCGCTCCGGACACGCCTAATATCTCCGCAAGCTGCCTCTCGAAATGCCGCAGTGCCTTCAGGCTCGGCTCCTCAACATCGAGGTGATCGAGCCCGCGGCGGAGAAGATCATGCAGGAGCGCGTCGGCGTGGCCCGGCTCAACCGCGGCCTCGACGAGCTGGCAAAAATATCCAGCCATGAGCGTGGTAGCGTATTGACGTCGCAATCCCTGCCGCCAGTTCGAGATCGCGACCTCCCTGAGGACGTGCAGCTCGCCTTTACGGGCAGGCACAACACCGATCTCCCCGGAGAAAAAAAGGTCGAGTTTCCCCGCGAACACGCTCTTCGGGCGCAGCGCACCCTTCGCCACTGTCTTGATCAAGCCATCGCTTTCGGTGAACCAATGGACGATGAGACTGGTGTCCGTCAGGCGGGTGGTGCGGATCAGGATGGCCTCGGTAGCGATCACGGGGTTGGAAAGGAAATGAAGATTCGGCTTGATACGCCCGTTGCGCTGCCCTAGCCACTGTCCAGCAACCATGGGACAGCAATCAAACAAAATCATCAAACGCCGCCGCCGGGCGGATTATCTGAAGCGTAAAGAGGAGCAGGCCAAGCTCAACGGCCTGTTGCCCAAAACGAAGGTAAAGAAGGCCGCTCCGAAGGTCGAGCCCGGTGAAAAACCCGCCGTAGCAAAGAAAGCCGCCGCGAAAAAAGCGCCCGCCAAGAAGGCCGCCGCGAAAAAGGCTCCCGCCAAAAAGGTGGCCAAGGAGGCTCCCGCCAGCGAGGAAACCACCGAGGGCTGATCCGCTTTACCCAATCCTTTCCCAAGCCGGCCTCCCAGAAAAGGAGTCCGGCTTTTTCATTTTGCATCCGGCTTTCTAGACCACAGAGCACAGAGAAAGAGGGAGAACACTGAGGGGATGGAAGCTCCTCTTTCCATTTTTTCCCATTTCTTCCCATGTCTTCCCTGTATCCTCCTCTCCCTCTCTGTGCCTCGTTGGTAAAATCAGCCCTAAAAACGAAACGAAAGATTCCGCTTTTCTCCCCCGCCCCGTCCCCTACCTTCCCGCCCGCCTCCCTCTTTGTTGAGGTTTAGAATTTAAAATTTAAAGTTTATGAAAATCGTCGTCGCATACTCCGGAGGCCTTGATACCTCCGTCCTCCTCCTCTGGCTCAAGGAAAAATACAACGCGGAGATCATCGCATACTGCGCCGATGTCGGCCAAGGCGACGAGCTCGATGGCCTGGAAGCGAAAGCCCTCTCCACCGGAGCGTCGAAGTGCTTCATCGGCGACCTCAAGGAAGATTTCGCGGCGAACTACATTTTTCCCATGATCCAGGCCGGGGCGATCTACGAGGGTCGCTACCTGCTCGGCACCTCCATCGCCCGCCCCTGCATCACCTCGGACATGATCAAGATCGCCCTCGCCGAAGGAGCAGATGCCATCGCCCACGGTGCCACCGGAAAAGGCAACGACCAGGTCCGCTTCGAGCTTTCCGCCGCCGCCCTCGCCCCGAATATCAAGTGCATCGCCCCATGGCGCGACGCGGAGTTCCGCAAGCAGTTCCCCGGCCGCGCCGAGATGATCGCCTTCGCCGAAGCGAACAATATCCCGATCAAGGCTTCCATGAAAAAGCCCTACTCCATGGACCGCAACCTCCTCCACATCTCCTTCGAGGCCGGTGCCATGGAAGATCCGTGGTACGACGCCACCACCCCGGCGGACACCGACATGTATGTCCTCTCCGTTTCCCCCGAGGAAGCTCCCAACGCCGCCGAATACATCCAGATCCTTTTCGAAAAGGGCAACGCCATCGGCCTGAAGCACGAAAACCTCGACACCCTCCTTTCCGAACTCGGCGATGTGAAATCCACCGGCCAGCAGGACGGCTACGCCCTGCTTTCCCCCTACGGCGTGATGCGCGTGCTCAACCTACTCGGCGGCCGCAACGGCATCGGCCGCGTGGACATCGTGGAAAACCGCTTCGTCGGCATGAAATCGCGCGGCATCTACGAAACCCCCGGCGGCACCATCCTGCTCGCCGCCCACCGCGACCTCGAGACGCTCGTGGTGGACCGTGAGGCGATGCACATCCGCGACTCGCTGATCCCGAAATACGCGCAGCTCGTTTACAACGGCTTCTGGTTCGCCCCCGAGCGCGAGGCGATCCAAGCCCTCGTCACCGAGACGCAGAAAAAAGTCTCCGGTGAAGTCCGCATGAAGCTCTACAAGGGCAACGTCATGCAGGCCGGACGCCGCTCTCCCCACAGCATGTATTCCGAGGCCATCGCCACCATGGAAGGCGGCCAAGAAGAAGCCTACAACCAGGACGACGCCACCGGATTCATAGCCCTCAACGCCCTGCGCCTCAAAGCCGTCGCGAGGCAGAAGTAGCTATCCCTCTCGCAGCAGGCTCTTATCGCCTCGTCTCGCCGCCTGTTGTCCGCCCCATTTTTCTCTCGCCGAAAGCGAGCGACCCGCGCAACCTCCGCCCGCCATGCTCAAAGCCGGAATCGTAGGCCTACCCAACGTCGGGAAATCGACACTTTTCAACGCCGTCACTCGCACCCGCAAGGCGGAAGCGGCGAACTATCCGTTCTGCACGATCGACCCGAATATCGGCATCGTGATGGTTCCCGACGAGCGCCTCGCCGTACTCTCAAAAATTTCCGGTTCCCAGAAACTGGTGCCGACCGCCATCGAGTTCGTGGACATCGCCGGCCTTGTGAAAGGCGCCTCCGAGGGCGCGGGATTGGGAAACCAGTTCCTCGCCACCATCCGCGAGACCGATGCCATCGTGCAGGTGGTGCGCTGTTTTGAAAACGACGACATCATCCACGAGCTCGGCTCCGTGGATCCGATCCGCGACATCGAGATTATCAATTCCGAGCTGATCCTTGCCGACATGGCCGCCTTGGAAAAACGCCGCTCCTCACGTGAGAAAAAGGCAAAAGGCGGCGACAAGGAATCGAAAAAGGAGGTCGAGCTGATCGACATCATCATGCCCCATCTCGATCAGGGCAAACCGGCACTGACCATCGATTTCTCCGCCGACGACGCCGAGATCGTAAAAGGATTTTTCCTACTCTCCTCGAAGCGGACGATCTACGCCTGCAACGTGGCAGAGGACGAACTCGCAGGCGCAACCGAAAACCCCGACTCCCACCCGCAGGTGGCGGCGGTGCGCAAATTCGCATCCGAACACTCGGGAGCCGAGGCAATCGTAATTTCCGCGCGCATCGAGGAGGAGCTATCCGACCTCGCGCCGGAGGAAGCCACCGAATTCCTCGCCGACATGGGCGTGAAGGATTCCGGCGTATCCAACCTGATCCGCGGCGTCTATCATCTCCTTGGCCTCCGCACCTATCTCACCACCGGCGTACAGGAAACCCGCGCATGGACGATCCGCCAGGGCGATAAGGCCCCTGCTGCGGCGGGCGTGATCCATACGGATTTCGAGCGCGGCTTCATCGCCGCGGAGGTCGTCCACTATGACGATCTCGTCACGCTTGGCACCAAGCACGCCGCCAAGGAGGCTGGCAAGCTCCGCATCGAGGGCAAGGAGTATGTCGTAAAAGACGGCGACGTGATCGAGTTCCGCTTCAACGTCTGAGTTAGGCTCAGTCCGTAGCTTTTTTCCCGGGAAACGGTTTGTTTACGATGGCTTTGATAAGCGCCTCACCGGTATCTTTCTGATGCCGGATCGCGAGACCCGTGAAAAACGCGGCGGCGGCTAGAACCAGGAAAAGCAGAACCATTCCCACGCCGACACCCGATGACGTCTGCGGCGTAGCTGCTGGAGCCCGCCTAGGCTTCGGTTTCGGGGCTTCTTCGGTGGCAGCCGGGTGCAATTGAGGACTGGCTTCCGCCGGAGTAGGGAAAGCACCATGAGGTTTATCGAGTGCGATTGCCTCTAGCTCCTCATCCGTCAGGGTGAAATCGAAGGACACATCGCCCAACCGAAGGGATATCCCGGAAACAAGGGCGATCTTGTCGTGGCGGACCCCAAGGTGCTTGATGCCGTTCGTGGAGCCAATATCGCCGAGTTCGTAGCCACCTGGGACGCGGCGCATCTCCGCGTGCTTAACAGAAACCGAGCTGGAGTCGATGACGATGTCGTTGTCGCTGCCGCGCCCGATACGGATGGATTTCCGATCGAGGCCGAACCGGTAAGGCTGCGCGTTTTTCTCCGGGACGGTGATGATGACTCTGGGCATGTTAGGTAAACGGTTGGGTTTCGCTTCTTCTAGCGGAAAAGATTTTTACTGACAGGACTAACTTGTCGAACTCTTTCGGGTTGCAAGCCCCCCGCCGCTTTGCTTACGTTCCGGCGCCATGGCCAATGCTACCAACGTCCTCTCCGCTGGAATCGAGATCATCGGTTCAATCCGTTTTTCCAACGACATGATCATCGACGGCAAAATCGAAGGGGAAATTACCTCGGATAAAGGCAAGATCACCATCGGCGAAAACGCGAAGATCAAGGGCGATATCACCGCCGGCGAGGTCAAGGTTTACGGCAACGTGGAAGGCAAGATTACCTCCCAGCGCTGCGAACTGAAGGACAAGTCCAAGATCAACGGCGACATCAAATCCAAGGTTTTCTCAATGGAGGAAGGCGCCCAGCTCACCGGCCGCACCGAAATCGGCGGGTGACATATCTTCCCAATCTCGGCTCTCGATGGAATCCGGTGGAAATTTTTGCGGCAAGTGTCCGGGTTCGCCAAGACTTTCCTAATGAAAAGCACCAATTTTTACCGTCAGATTCTTGGGATCTCCGCTCCGTGGAAGATCGTGAGATGATCTCGCCGTGACATGGTCGAGTGTTTTGCTCATGCTGCGGAGTTTTCAAACCCCACCATGAACCGCCGCACCCTCCTCACCACCCTCACCACCCTGCCAGTCGTCTTTGCCTCAGCTCAAATCTTCGCCGCTGTCAAAAAATGGCGCGTCGGCGTCATCGGCCACACAGGGCGTGGCGATTACGGTCACGGGCTCGACACCATGTGGCTGCGCATCCCCGAGACGGAGATCGTCGCCGTCGCCGATGCAGATGAGAAGGGGCTCGAAGGCGCAAAGAAGAAACTTTCCGTGAGCACAGGCTTCGCCGACTACCGCCAGATGCTCGCTGAGTCGAAACTCGACATCGTCGCCGTGGGCGCGCGTCATCTCGATCAGCATCGCGACATGATCATCGCCGCTGCAAAGGCGGGAGCGCGTGGTGTCTATGTGGAGAAGCCATTCTGCCGCAGTCTGGAGGAGGCAGATGAGATCCTCGCCTCCTGTGAGAAGGCGGGCACCAAGCTCGCCATCGCTCATCGCAATCGTCAACACCCCGTCCTGCCGGTGATCGCCAAACTGATCGAGGAAGGGCTCATCGGGCGTGTGCTGGAGATGCGTGGACGTGGTAAAGAAGATGCCCGTGGCGGCTCGCTGGATCTCTGGGTGCTAGGCTCCCATGTCATCAATCTGGCCTGTTACTTCGGCGGTGATCCGGTGACATGCAGCGCTGAGGTGAAGCAGGATGGACGCCTGATCACCAAAGCCGATGTCAGAGAGGGAGATGAAGCCATCGGCCTGCTCGCCGGCAATGAGGTTCATGCACGCTACGAACTTGACAAAGGTATCACGCTTTACTTCGACTCCATCAAAGATGCGGGGATGAAGGAAGCTGGCTTTGGCCTTCAGATCATCGGAACGAAGGGCATCATCGACTTCCGCATTGATGCCGAACCCCTCGCCCATCTGCTGCCGGGCAGCCCTTTCCAGCCGAAGTCAGGACCACGCGCCTGGGTGCCCATCACCACCGGCGGAGTAGGCGTGGCCGAGCCCATCAAGGATCTCGGCAGGATGATCTCTAGTCATGAAGTAGCCGGACGCGATCTCATCGCCTGCATTGAACAAAACCGCACGCCGCTGTGTGACGGCGTGCAGGGCAAACAAACGATTGAAACCATCAGCGCCGTGTTTGAATCGCATCGACTCGGCGGTCAGCGTGTGAACTTCCCGCTCCAGACGCGCGTGAATCCGCTCACCCTGCTCTAATGATCAAGAACACACCTCAGCCTCAGCCGAGCTGCTTGTTGCAGGAATTTACTTTCTGCGGAAGACTCCTGAAGTAGCCATTGGGACGAGCTGGTCTGCCTGTCTTCTTGTCCGCCGTCTTGTCCGCCGAAGCCTTGGCGTAGGAGGAAGCCTAGGCGAAGTAGGCGGCGAAGATTGGCGACGGGGAAATGGGGGGGGAGTCCTTGTGGCCGAGCAGTTTCAAAAACCTGCCCCAACTCCAGCCGCGCTTTCATCTCCACCTCACCACCGAAAAGTGAACTCATTTCAACTCATATCCCTTTGATTATCTCGATCTTCATCCGCACACACCCTTGTTTCGTCCTCATCATTTCATCTGTATACTCAACGTATGCCTGGCAGTTTATTCTGGAAGGCATTCCAGCCGCACGTTCCACACGGGAAATCAGACGCTCGATCTGTAATCGCGCATAGTGTTCCGAGTCATGGGCGATGAAGTCCCGAATGGCCTGCAGATCGCGCCGCGCCTGCGCTGACCATGTGATGCTCATGCCACGCCGAACTCGCTGCGGATGGAGGCGTGGTCATGCTTGCGACCATCTCGTAAATCGGCCAGGCCGGCTTCGATTTTCTGGCGAACAAGGATTTCATACATCAAGTCATCCCAACTGGCGGTGTCCGGCAATTGACGAACAAGACGGGCTGCTGCCTTTTTGACTGAAGTGTTTTTTTCTGCCGCAGACATGACGCGAACTAATCTCAAAACAAGGCACGATGCAAGCCGCCATTCCGCAAGCCCGCTGCTGGGCGTCATCACATCCCTTCAAGAGCAGGTCGAGTGGTCGCTGCGTGTTGCCTCGCTCTGCGTGGGCTTGGCCGTCGGCATCATGTCGCTCGTGAGCATGGTGAAGAAGATGCGGGGGCGGTGAATAGCTACTCAACGCGACTCGATCCGGAAAAACGCCGCGTTGTCCTGTGACGTGAATTCGAATTCCATTTTGCCTTGTGCGTTGATCGTCGCGGCTCCAACCGGGATGGCCATCGGGGAGAAGTTCACAAGATTGGTGCTCTTCTCGACTCCGATGGTGAGCTTGAATTTACCGGTAGCTGAATCCTTTGCGAGCAGCGGCGTGCCCACATGAAGTGCTTGCACTTGGGAAAGGTTGTAGAGGCCGTATGAATTCGGTGAATCAGTGACTTGGGCTCTTCCAGTTGCCATTCCGACCGCCATTCCGGCGTTCAGACCAGCTTGAAGAGCGGAGTCATATTGAGTTTGGGTGTAGAGAGCTCCTTGCGTGAGTGTGAGCGTGACACTGCTGGACACGCTTCCTATGTCGTTGGAGATAATCACCGTATAAGTCCCGACATTTGCTGACTGAATACTATTGAGATAAAGCGACTCGGCAGTGGCACTTGGGATGACAAGCCCGTTCCTTTGCCACTGGTAACTCAGGGTGAGAGGGAAAGTGGTTTTTGCGATCACGCTAAATGCAGCATTCTCGCCGGGGTTTGCGATAACGCTAGAAGGTTGCCCGGTGATTGTGGGCAACCCCAATGCCACGGTAGAAAGTCCTCCATACGTTGATGTCCAGCCGGTGGTTCCCGATCTGTAATAAACGTTCGATTTCGAATTGGAGGTGAACACTGTCGTGCCCAAGGTTGGAGCATTCCCCTTGATGTAGATGCTGAGTAGGTTGGGACAGGTGAGAAACGCACTGCCCCCAATACTGGTCACGCCGCTACCGATCGTCACGCTGGTCAGACCTGTGCAGTCAGAGAACGCCAAGCCCGTGATGCTGGTCACGCTGTTGGGAATCGTCACGCTGGTCAGGCCTGTGCAGTATCTGAACGCATCGCTCCCGATGCTGGTCACGCTGTTGGGGATCGTCACGCTGATCAGACCGCTGCAGCCGTAAAACGCATTACTCTCAATACTGGTCACGCTGTTGGGAATCGTCACGCTGGTCAGGCCTGTGCAGTTTGTGAACGCACCGACCCCAATGCTGGTCACGCTGTTGGGAATCGTCACGCTGATCAGACCGCTGCAGCCGTAAAACGCACCGCTCCCGATGCTGGTCACGCTGTTGGGAATCGTCACGCTGATCAGACCGCTGCAGCCGTAAAACGCACCGCTTCCGATGCTGGTCACGCTGTTGGGAATCGTCACGCTGATCAGACCGCTGCAGCCGTAAAACGCACCGCTTTCGATGCTGGTCACGCCGCTACCGATCGTCACGCTGGTCAGACCTGTGCATCCCGAGAACGCATAGCTCCCGATGCTAGTCACGCTGTTGGGGATCGTCACACTGGTAAGAGCCGTGCAGGATTGGAACGCTTCGCTCCCGATGCTGGTCACGCCGCTACCGATCGTCACGCTGGTCAGACTTGTGCAGCCATAGAACGCAGAGTTCCCGATGCTTGTCACGCCGCTACCGATCGTTGCGCTGGTCAGACCTGTGCAGCCATAGAAGGCACCGTTCCCGATGCTGGTCACGCCGCTACCGATCGTCACACTGGTCAGGCCGGTGCAGGAGTAGAACGTACTGTTCCCAATGCTGGTCACGCTGTTGGGAATCGTAATGCTTGTCAGACCTGTGCAACCTGAGAACGCTTGATATCCGATGCTTGTCACGCCGCTACCGATCGTCACGGTGGACAGACCTCTACAGGCTTCGAACGCCCGTTCCCCGATGCTGGTCACGCTGTTCGGGATCGTCAGGCTGGTCAGACCTGTGCAGCGGTAGAACGCATCGATCCCGATGCTGGTCACGCTGTTTGGGATCGTCACGCTGGTCAGGCTGGTCTTATTCCGGAACGCATCCAGCCCGATGCTGGTGACCGATAGACCGTTAATCGTCTCGGGGATTGTCACCACTCCACCCGTCCCCGTGTACCCCGAGAGGGTCACCTCTGTTGCGGTGGCGGTATAGGTGAAATCTCCAAACTGATCTGCATTTGCCGGAATCACGGATAGCAAACAGAGCGCAGCGAGAAATTTGAGGAGTCTCATCGAAAGGGCGTTTTTCATGAAGTGAAGGGGTGGTGACGCAGATTTTTCATCAATACAGCTAGATCATTAGAAAAGAAAGTAGGCGTGAGCAATAAAAAACCCAGGATGACTTTCACCGTCCGAGGTTTTTTGTATTCAGGAATCAGGATCGAGCGTCCACCTGGTAGAGCTTTCGCAGAGCGGCCAGAACCGCCTCAAAGTCGTAGAGATAGAACCGGGGGCTGATCTGGAGGTGCGGGATTTTCCGAGTGCACACCCATTCGTCAATAGTGCGAGGGCTGACGGACAGTCGCTTCCTCGTTGACACCAGCCCCGAGCCATCATGAAAGCGCTCAAATACCTCACTTACGTCGCGAAACTCGCCGGATTCGTTTCCGCCCTCAACGTCATCCCCTTCGTCGATCCAGCGGTCGGGGTGCTCGTGTTCGCCGCCGCATCTCTCCTCAAGGACACGGTGAATCGCATCGGCGACCTGGTGGATGATGGGTTGCCGAACTCCAGCTTTAAGAGCTGAGCGGCACACCATTTTTGCTGCTTCAATAATTTCAAGGGAAACCACTTTCTAGCAGCCTCGTATTTTGCGTTGGTTATCGCGTATTAGCTCATGCCAGCCGCACAAGGTATGCCAGGGTGGTCAACCCTCACACCTCCATTCCTCGCGGTTTTTTAGGGTTGGCATGCGGATTAGACACGCGGTAACTTGAAGACAACTCCGTTTATCGCACCCACACGCTTAACTGGAGAGTAGCTGAAAGTGTTTTCCCACTGACCTTCCTTGGGCAGGATGCTGAACCATTTCTCGGCGCCCTCGGGTGTGGTCAGCTCTCGGTAATGCTTGAAGATGATGGATGCGGAGTTGCCGGCCTCAAGCGCGACTTGATCGGCACTCTGGACGATGGCGTTGCGGTAACTGATGAATGAATCCCGAAGCACGTTGCACGGCCATTCCATCTTGAGGGCGTGGGCGAGGGCGGGCACGTGGGTTTGCAGTTCCTTGGTGCGGACGATTTTTCCTTTCCGATCCAGATCTACGGCTTTCCAGTCGAGGCGCTCGAGCTCGGTAATGAGGATTCCGGCAAAGGCACCGATGGCGAGTCAGCGGGGATGAACCGAAAATCCGGCTCACGCTTTGAATGCTGCCGCCATGATTTCCTGCTCAGCGCGCGCGATTCCAAGATCACTTGCCTGTTTTTTCCATGTTCCCACAGCAACCTTGACCTCTCGCAGAATGGCTTCCGCCGCCGGATGATTGAGCCTGAAGAAGGAAGCCACCTCCATGGCCAGATCAAAACTCAATGCATTGTCAGTTTCCGAGATATTGAGGCTCAGTCCGGTTCCGGTGGGTTCAGGATTCAGATCATAAGCAGGAGAAAGAAGCCATCCGGCATCCGTGAGCAGGAAACCGTGATTGCGAAGATGATCGTCGGTGTTTCGAACCGCGATGGAGAACACGATTCGTCTCCACAGTTCCGCAAGGTCGCTGACGGTTGCAGCTCCGTGACGGGAGACAAACTCGACGATCTCCAAGTAGCTTGCCCCCGCATGATGATTGTCTCCATCGGTGTGCCCGAGCAGGGTCATCGCCGAGGCGAAATAGACTCGTTGCGTCCCGTTGCTTCCCCGTATCCGGTCAAAGCGGCGGGTCATGAACGTACGATGGCCGCTTCCGAATTGTTGCAGTTCGGCTTCAGCGACACGAAGGCCCGCCTTGACTGCGAGTTGGTGAGTGAGCATCTCCCACGCGGCCATGTCCCGAGCATCGCTGCGTCCGGGGAACTTTGCGATCCACAGATCGCCATCTGGATCCCTGACCCCGGCTTTCGGTCGCGCGCCGCCGATCGACGAACCCGGCGCGATCAAGAGGTTGAGCCATTCGAGATAATGAGGGTCGTCGTTTGCAGAAGCGTCCTGGATCATCCAACTTGCATGTTCAAGTTCCCGCAAGGATGTCCACGGAGGTGTCCGCATCGAGGATTCGTTGTTGAGCCAGCTATCGCCCGTTTCGCGCTCCTTAAATCTCAAGGCACCGGAGCGCTGCTCATCATGCACCCCAAGAAGGTAATCGGTTTCCTGCAAGCAATGGGCAGGACGATTGGCCTCGCGTGCGAGGGCTGCCTCCCGCCGTTGCATGAGGAGCCGTCCCCATCGGTCAGGAGACGAGTCCAGAAACAGACCGAAGTTCGGTCGTTCCGCGGAGTTCAGATATTGAGGCCCACCGAAGAGTCGCAAATCAGGATCGAGCTGCCGCGCGGCACCACTTGCCAGCCATTTGCTCTCGTAAGAAAAGGAAAAGACCTCCTTTCCTCGGGTCAGAGAGGACCGCAGATGCCCCATCAGGATCGGCGCACCGAGTTCCTGCCAGTCCGCCCATACTTCAATTTCCCTGCTCATTGCTTGAGTTTCCTTTTCGGCGCGCGTCGCCGAGTTTCAGTGAGACGAGCGTCTTCCAGCTTACGGCCTAGAACATCGTCGTTACCAACCGCGGAGAGATCTTGCTCAAGTCCAAGCACGGCCAACACCTGCACGAGCTTGCCCAACGAAATGCCCGCGGATCCATTTTCCATCAGATGGAGGGTCGAGCGGCTGATGCCCGCCCTCTCCGCGACCTGTTCGGCACTCAGCTTACGCCGCAGCCGCGCCAATCGTAGATTCTCTCCCAAATTGACGAGAAGACGCTCGTGCTTGGGCAGTAGTGTGCTAGTTTCTCGTCCCATAATAGTTGATACTCTAAACAAGATCGACAAATTTTGTGCGATATGTCAAACATTATGTGTCGCACCATCTTCTACTGACTGAGCTGCTAGGAATCCGCTTTCTGCGGGAGGCTCCTGAAAGATCCATTGGGGCGGGCTGGCCTGCCTCTCGTCTTGTCCGCCGAAGGCTTCTTGACCGCCGTCTTGTCCGCCGTCTTGTCCGCCGTCTTGTCCGCCGAAGCCTTCTTGGCCTTCGTAGCCTAGGCGAAGTAGGCGGCGTAGGAGGAAGCCTTGGCAAAGGAGGTGGCGAAGATTGGAGTGCGGGGAAATGGGGGGTGCGCTGGGTAGAGCTGAAATGCTGAAAACTGAAACGCTGAACGCAGAGAGATCGATAGCGAACTCCAACCAAACCGGCAAAGCCGCAAACCGCTTGGACGAAGTCAAAGGAAGAATGCTCCGCTGAACGCCTAGATCGGGCGAGATCGGGAGTTTCACGACGATTTCCATATACCGCGATCGTAACTCTCCAAGCCGCTCTGCCGATTTCTTTCGTGGCGGATCTTTTTCGGGATGAAGGGCTTCTGTCCCAACCCCGGATTTAGCCTTGGGTGCCGCGTAGGAGCACGTTCCGGCCGTACAAGGGATGGCGGGATCCCCTGCCCTCTCATGATCATTCCGCGTCGGTCAGGCTTGTTGGCGCGCTGATTGGATGGGATCACTGGCATTCCACTCCGTTGAGGATCACGCGTCGCTTCTTGCGGTCGTAGCGGAGGGTGTTTTCCCACTAACCTTGCTTGGGTAGGATGCTGAACCATTTCTCCGCGACCTCGGGTGTGGTCAGCTCGCGGTAGTGCTTGAAGATGATGGATGCCGAGTTGCCCGCTTCAAGCGCGCTCAGACTGCGAGGTCAAAAAATCAATCCGAAAGGACTCGTATTATGAGTTCCCTTAATGGAGCAAGTCCGGCGCACTTCGTGATTGCTCCCGATATGCCTTGTGGCAACAGGAACCACCAAGGTATGAGATTCCGATTCCAAGCGTTGATAATCACCTCGACGTCTTGATATAGCAAATCACACTGGACTTGAAAGATAAGCATTTATCTGAGAGAACGGTCTCTGTCACCTCTGTCCGATCGCGCGGATCGTATTCCGGGCAGCCCGCTCCATCACAAGCCCGCCATTCGCTGTGGCGTTTTATGAGGGTGCTTTTTCATTACTTTTGGAACCCGGGGAATGTGCGCATAGCCAGGGCCTCGTCAAAAGGTAGTCCAATCGCACTTTCCTTGGCGAGAGCTCTTGAATACCCCTGCGTAGCGTTGGCAACAATCATTCCTACAATTCGGCCTCCTCGGGCCACCGCTACGGAGTGCCCATCCGGTGACCAAATCGCAGAGAACTCGCTTCCTACAGGATTCGCCAACACGGCCTCGGAACTCGCTACATCACTGATAATCGGTGGAGATTGCCCTGTCCTTGCTATCAGTTCCCAATCGACGGCCTCTGGGGGAGGAACTGTTGAGTATAACGGGCAGCCCATTACTCCCCGCCCACTCTCTGGCTCCGTCAAGCAAAGGTAAATCATGCCCTCACTTTGGTCAACGATCGCGTGACGACGTGACGTTGCGTGCTGGCACGATAGAAACATTCCATTCTCATCTGATTGATCGATCATGTGCATGGACGATTCGGTAAATGAATGAATGCTAGGAATTTGCTTTTTCACCTAGGGCGGAGAATACACTGGGGAGCCGGTCTGGGAAGGGGAAAAGGGGGATTTGGGTAAAGCTGAAACACTGAAAACTGAAACGCTGACAGGAAAGAATGCTCCGCTGAACGCCGAGATCGGGCGAGATCGGGAGATTTCACGGCGGTTTTCATTTACCGCGATCCTAGCTCTCCAAGCCGCCGTGCCAAGATTTCTTTTGGTGGTTGTCGGCGACTGAGCAAAAGTGGATTTATTTGTCTGAGCAAAAGTGGACAGGTTTTCCTGATATTCTTGTTAGGCTAAAGGCGGTATTCCGCGAGAATGTCAGGCCATTGGGGTGTTTGTGGTGTGGGCGGTTGAGGGATGACCCTGAAGCTCTGAGGTTGTTGGACAATGGTCACCTGCTTTGAAGCGCTGGGTGTGATCTCCCAGCGGCGTCCTAGGAAACTGATCTCTCCGGCTTTCTGGACGACCCGTGTGTGATGGATCGCAAGATGTAGATCGAGGAGTGTTGGTAGCGGCGCACGACGCCAACAAGTGCTTCCTTCCAATGCACTTTTCTCGATTGCCTGGAAGGGTGTCATTCCCGTGCTACGTGAGATGTGGTGCTGGTGATGCCATTCGATTTGCGCGGCAAGAAGCTCGTTGGCTTGATCCCTGTTGACGACGCGCTCCATGGCGAAAAGTGCGGGAAGTCGTTTCTGCCAAAAGCCGAACTGCCGCTCGATCTTGCCTTTCGACTGCGGGTCTTTGGCAACCAGATGGCTGACCCCGAGGCAGCCGAGGGCGCGTTGAAATTGCGAGAGGGTATCGGTGTCGCCGGCCTTGCGGGACTCATGTCCGAAGAGGCTTAGGCCATCGGTGTAGAAGTCGTTAGGAAGGCCGTGGGTGAGGAAAATTTTTCTAACATGAGCGAGGTGGGCGAAGGTGGTTTCCGCCTCAATGAAGCCCGCACCGACGATGAAACGGGTGGCGTCGTCGATGGTCAGGGCGAGGATCTGGAGCTTTTCCCCAGGCCACCATTGGTGCGGTGAGTTGTCGTGCTGGAGTAAATCGCCAAAGCCTTTGCGCTGCCATCTGCGGCGGGGCTTGGGGCCACGTTTGAGGGGTTCGAGTAGTAGCTCGGCCATGTGGTTGAGGACGTGGCTACGGACATTGGAGGCAGAGCGTTTGAAGGCGAATCGACGGAAGAGTTCATCGGCTAGGAAACTGAAATTGGCGGGTTCTCCGGTAGCGAGTGTGGTGCGGAGGAAGGACTCCGCTTGTTCCGGCCAAGGGGTAGAGTGATCGCCTCCCGATGGTGCGAGCGGGAGATGGCGGCCAGTCGCTAACCAGAGAGTCCGCAGGGTGTAGAGACGTGAGCGGCTAATGCCGAGGCGGGCGCAGGCATCGCTTGGTGAGAGTAAGCCGTCGTTGAATGCGGCGAGGGTTGATTCGACAACGTTGAGGGGGAGGCGGTGGAAGAGTTGTTTGTTTTCATTCGGGGATTGGAGGCACACGAGCCATCCTCCGTCGAGCGTCATGGGGCTCTGCCCCAAACCCCGGAGTTTATCGAATCAGGGCGAATGGCCCTAGGGAAAGCGTCCTTTCCCCAGAGCGCGGTTCCCATTTTGGTCGCCTATCGCACCGTCAGGACTACTCGGGTTGCTCTCCAGCATTGCCCTATCCGTTCCGGCGGTGAGGCAGCAAAGAGAGAACCAACATGTGAATGCCAGTGTAATCGGTTGGCCGGTGAAGAAGTCCACTTTTGCTCAGTTTAATTCTGTCCACTTTTGCTCAGACCACTACAGATTTCTTTCATGGCGACTTTCGGGGACGCGATCGAAGAACGCGCCCACGTGCGGGTGGCTAGTCTGCCTTTTACTCAACCCCCACCCGCAAATCTCGCATACTCCATAGCAAATCTTTGGCCGCCGCGCCGCTCCCCCGCATCCGCCGCGCCCCGTCCTTCCTCCTTTCCGTGAATCTCTCCCGCGACCCCGCAAACGCTTCGTTCACGAACTCTTTGCTCCCGATCACCGCTCCGTCCGTAAAATACCTCACCCGCTTCATCAACATCCCGGCCATCCCGAGATCCGGCAAGACGGTTTCGTTGTCCTCCGACTCCAGCATCTCCTCCGTGTTCTTGGTGATCGCATGAGCCTTCTTTCTTGTGTCTTGTGTCTCAAAGTCTTGTGTCTTCCCCGGCTTCCTGCCGAGTGCCATGCCCATCGCACGTCGGTAAATCCGTGAAACCTCCTTCCATTTCTCCGCATCGAAACCGATTCCCTTGTGGCTCATACACGCCCGCACAAGCCCTTCCCGCGCCTTTTTCCCGTTGCCTTTCGCACCGCCACCCACCGCCTCGCCATAGCTGCTCCAGCGGTAATCCGCCGGATCAGAAACCATCCCCGCCCGCACCGGATTCAAATCAATGTAAGCCGCGATCGTCCGCGCCGCCGTTCCGCTCTCGACGATCACGCTCTTGAACCGCTGCTCCCATAAAGTGCCGGTTCGATGATGCTGGCCGTTGAACCATTGCGAGAACCGCTGCAACAGCCCTTTCATAAATTGCCCCAAATCGTGCATCCGGTAGGTAAAACGTTGGTGAATCTCCGCCACCATCGCCTCATCACCCTCGTTCCGCGCCTGCTCCAGCTCCTTCGCAACCCCGGCGACAAAAATCTCGGAATACAACACTCCCAGCCGCTCAAACAATTCCGCGTCGCTCAATCCTCCCTCTCGCATCGGCGGAACCTCCAGCAGAATGTGAACATGGTTGCACATCACGCAATACGTCAGAACTCGGCAACCGCTGAAGCGCTCCATCATCCGCATCAAGGTGCGGAACCGCTCTTTCTCTTCCACGCCAAAGGCAAATCGACGCTCCACCACCCTCGTTACAAGGTGATACAGCGCGGGTTTTTCCGTGGAGTGCCTCCACGGGGCTAGGAATCGGGATTGCCTCATGCCCCATACCTACACGCTCGAAACCAGATGGCGAGGATTTTTTCGCAGTAAGGTGCGTCCCTTTCTCATTCGCAGTAAGGTGCGTCCCTTTCTCATTCCGCAGTAAGGTGCGTCCCTTTCTCATTGGTGCTTTACATCACGATCCAGGAACGCAATGAGTGCGATCCCGACTCCCATCCCTAGGGCGGCGACGGCGGCATGGCTGATAAGCGGTTTCATAGCTGGAAAAAAAATTTCTTCATTTCGTCCAGTTCAGGCCTTTTTTCGATCTCCATGCGCGGTAAGACTTGAACTGCTCCTTTTTGGTGAGTCTGCGGCGGTTGGAATCCTCATTGAGAAACTCCTCGAAGTGAGTGCCGGATGGCGCCTCGACCGCATTCGGAGATGCATCCTGCTCCTCGCTCTTCGCAGAGCGACTGGAGCGGGAAAGCTTTGCGGAAAGGGCGGAGAGCTTCGAGTTCATGATGAACAAAAGCAACAGGATCAACACCAGCACGCCCGTTGCGGTGTAAAGGAGGAGGGTGATGTGGAACGGAAAGGAAGGCTCAAGGGGAGTGAGTGGCATGGCGTTGTTTTTCTAGGAATTTACGGTGGATACGACCTCCCCGTCGATGAGTTTGGTGCGGAGAATCTGGCCGGGTTTCGCGGCTTTTGCGCTGCGGAGAATGGAGCCGTCCTCGTTGAGCGTGATGGAAAAGCCGCGCTTGAAGGCGGACTCCGGACCGAGGGTGCGGAGCATGTTTTCGAGACGCTTGAGATTCTCTGTGTTCCGGGAAATGCCCTGCGCGGCAAGGTTCTGCAGATGCTTCCGCAGGGAACCGAGTTTCTCAACGCGCCTTTCCAGGATATTCGCCGGGTGCAGGGCGCGGTGGCGGATCATGTATTGCTGTAGCAGCCGGTGGCGGGCGAGAAGCGCGGCCTCCGCCGCCGCCGCCAAATCAATCCGGACGGTGTCGAGGCGTTGCGAGGGCTCGCGGAGAAGATGCCGCAGCGAGCGGGAAAGGCGGTTGCGTAGATTCAGCAACGTGCCCCGCAGCTCCGCGAGATCCGGCACCGCGATCTCGGCGGCGGCGCTCGGTGTCGGTGCCCGCAGATCCGCCGCGAAATCGGCGATCGTGAAATCGATCTCATGCCCGACCGCCGAAATGACCGGGATTTCCGAGTCCGCGATCGCGCGGGCGACGGCCTCCTCATTGAAACACCACAGGTCTTCCAACGAGCCCCCGCCGCGACCAACGATCAGCACATCGCAGCGCGGATAACCGTAACGCTCCGGCGCGTTCATCTTCGCGATGGCCTGCGCGATTTCCCGCTCGGCTCCCCTCCCCTGCACGCGGACGGGGAAAAGCACCGGTTGCACCCACGGCGCACGCCGCTTGAGGATGTTGAGGATGTCCTGAATCGCCGCGCCCGTCGGCGAGGTCACGATGCCGATGACGCGAGGAAAAACAGGCAGCACCTTTTTCCGCGAAGCATCGAAAAGCCCCTCGGCATGCAGTTTCCGCTTCAGAGCCTCGAAGCGCGCCTGGAGATCGCCCAAGCCGGCGCGCTCCGCCTTTTCTACGATGACCTGAAGCTGCCCGCGTGCCTCATAGACCGTCGCCTCCGCGAAAACCCGCACCTTCGCGCCGTTCTCCAGCGCCTCGGAACCCTCCCGGTTGCGGGCATGGAACATCGCGCACTGGATCTGCGAACCCTCGTCTTTCAGCGAGAAATACCAGTGCCCACTGCCTTGCTTGGTGAGGTTCGAGACCTCGCCCTCGATCCACAGCTTACCCACCTCCGCCTCCACCGCCCGCTTCATTTTCCTGACGAGCTGCGTCACGGAAAGCGCTTTCACCGGCTTCTTCGGGATGTCGGAAAACAAGTCCACGGGCGGGACTTTCCGATATCCGCCCTCCCCCCGTCCATCACCGAACCGCGCCATCCCCGGAAATTTTTCTCCAAGGAGTCTCGGAGGCGCGAAGCCCTCTTCCTTGAAGTTTAAAGTTTAAAAGTTGAATTTTCAACCCTGAGGGACTCGTTGACATCGTGCGCCGCTCCGGACATTTTCCTCCCGTGAACACGATGACGATCTTACTGGGGGCCACCTTCGCGCTGCTGCTTGCGGCGGTGGTGCTTTCTTTCCAAGGCATGAAGGAAGGGGTAAAAAACGCACCCCAGGACGAGATCGCACGGCTCCAAGCCCAGCTTGACCAGCTCCGCCTGCAGCAGGATAACCTTGAGTTTGAGAAACAGCGCCAGCAACTCCTCTCGAACTCCACGCCCCAAACAGGCGGCCCGTCTGAAATAGAGAAAATGAGGACCGAGCTCGCCGCGAAAGAAGCGGAGATGGCACGACTCGCCGAGGAAAAAGCCGACGCCCAGAAAAAGGCCGACACCTACCGCGACGAGGCCGGCTTCATCGGTGGTCGTGAACTTGAGAAAAACGACAACGAACTCCGCCGCGCCCGCCTGATCCGTGATGCCCTCCTGATCGGTCGGGTATCTTCTTTCATCGAAAATCCGGAAGTCGGAGATTTCCTGACCATCGAGGTGGTCAGGCCCGAGCAAGTGCAGTCAGGCACCATCCTCGCGATCCGCCGCAATACCGGCATCCTCGGCCGCGTGAAGATCAGCGATGTGACCCCCGAGGGCGCCATCGCCAGCCCCATGCCCGGCTTCGGCCAAGTGCCGCCGCAGGCCGGTGACGAGCTGATCATCCCGCCGCAGCTCTGATAAGAAAAATTTATGCAACAGACTACCGTGGGATTGATATCGTTGGGGTGCGCCAAAAACCTCATCGACTCCGAGGTGATGATCGGCCACCTCGCACAGGCCGGCATGGCACTCACGCCGGATCCCGAGCTCGCCGATGTGCTCATCGTCAACACCTGCTCGTTCATCGACATGGCGAAACAGGAATCCATCGACGCCATCTTCGGCGCGGTGAACGAGCGCGGCGAGAACCCGGAGCGCGCGAAGCAAAAAATCATCGTCGCAGGCTGCCTCTCGCAGCGTTTCGCAAAGGATCTTCCCGGTATCATGCCGGAAGTGGACGCCTTCATCGGCCTCGACCAGATCACCAAGGTCGCCCCCATCATCGAGAATCTGTTGGGGAAAAAGAACTCCGAGGAAGTCCAGAAAACCGAGGGCCCCGCCGCCACCAACGATCCCCGCGATTTCGTCACGCTGAAGCCGAAATACGTCCCGGACTACACCACCCCGCGCTTCCGCCTCACGCCGGATCATTACGCCTACGTGAAAATCGCCGAGGGCTGCAACCACACCTGCACCTTCTGTATTATCCCGAAAATCCGCGGCACGCACCGCTCCCGCACCCAGGAATCCGTCCTCCGCGAGGTCGAGGCGCTGGTGAAATCCGGCGTGAAAGAGATCAACCTCATTTCCCAGGACACCACCTACTTCGGCATGGATCAATGGGAAGGCCAGCGCCCCAACCCCAGCTCGCCAGTCGATTCCTCAAAAGGAAACTCTCTCTGCACCCTCCTGCGCGAGATCAACAAGATCGAAGGCGATTTCTGGGTGCGCCTGCTCTACACCCACCCCGCCCATTGGTCGGACGAGTTGATCACCACCATCGCCGAGTGCGATAAGGTCGCGAAATACGTGGACATCCCGCTCCAGCACATTTCCGACCGCATGCTCACCGCCATGAAACGCGTGACCTCCGGCGATTACATCCGCGATCTTCTGCGCCGCATGCGCGCGGGCATCCCCGGCCTCGGCATCCGTACTACGTTCATCGTAGGTTTCCCCGGCGAGACGGAGGAGGATTTCCAGGAACTGCTGGATTTCATCGAAGAATTCCGCTTCGAACGCGCCGGGGTGTTCCAATACTCCAAGGAAGAAGGCACCCGCGCCGTGAAGCTCGACGGCCATCTCCACCACATGACCCGCAAAAGCCGCTGGTCGCGCTCTATGTCCGCCCTCCAGAAAATCGCTTCGGAAACGAACCAAGCACAGGTCGGCAAAAATGTCCGCGTGCTCGTCGAACAAAAAGGCGTCGGCCGCACCCAATGGGACGCCCCCGAAATCGACGGCTCCGTGATGGTCGATGAGAAACTCCCCGTCGGCTCGTTCGCGGAAGTCACCATCGGCGACTGGCGCGGTTACGACCTCGTCGCGGCGCGGTAATACGGAGAAGGGGTTTGCAACCCCTTTCTTCCACCCAACCCTCCATGCGCTTCCACGCCCACACGGTGGTCGGACGGTGGGCAATGGATCGCCCCCCACGCGGGGGGGCGGGGCGCGGATTGAAACATAAGCCGATTTCATGGATGTAATTTTATTCGGTGGGCGGAGCGTTCTTAGCGGGGAGCGCACGCGCCATCGCGTGCTCCGAAGCGCGCCCTCGCGGTTCGGCGGCTCTATGAGAAGAGTGTTTTGATGAGATCCCAGCGCACAGGATGGAACCGACAAGTTTCCGGCGAGGGCGTCGGAAACAGCACGCGAGGGCGCGTGCGCTCCCCATCGCCGCCCTTGACCTCGCCGCCTGCGGAGACTACGCACAACTTATGGAAGATGACCTTGCCCTCGCCACCGAAGCCGCGCTCGCGGCGGGAAAACTCCTGCGCGCGCACTTCGGGAAATCGCTGGTGGTGGATGAGGCGCTGCACCACGACATCAAGCTCGCCCTCGACAAGGAATCCCAGGATCTCATCACGGACATCCTTCTCACCGCCCGCCCGGGCGATGCGCTTTACGGCGAGGAAGGCATTGCGGGAAACCAGGACTCCGCGCGGCAATGGATCGTCGATCCCATCGATGGCACGGTGAATTTTTTCTACGGCATCCCGCACTTCTGCGTCTCCATCGCCCTGCGCGTGGATGGCGAGATCACCCTCGGCGTGATCCACGATCCGATGGTCGGCGAGACATGGACGGTGGAAAAAGGCGGCGCGCCGATGCTCGATGGCGTGCCGATCCAAGTCAGCCTGCGGACAACGCTGGAGGAATCCATCCTCTTCGTCGGTTGCGGCAAGGACACCGAGGCGCTCAACACCGGCATCGCCCGATTCCACAAAGCCTCGCTGCGCGCCCGCAAGATGCGGATGATGGGCTCCGCCGCGCTCGGTATGGCCTACATCGCCAGCGGGCGGCTCGATGCCTACGTGGAATCCACCATCTCGCTCTGGGACATCGCCGCCGGCCAGCTTCTCGTAGAGGCGGCGGGCGGCAAGGTCACCCTCACGCAAAAACCCGGCAAGGCGGACTCCTGGGCCATCGTCGCCAGCAACGGGAAAATCCCCATTGAAGAGATTTTATGAGTTAGTGAAATCGCCAATGCTCTTCCATTCAAAAATCAACAATCGTCAATCAACAATCGTCAAGCGATGATGTAGAGAAGCGCTCTGATAAGACTCTATGATTTACGAATGATGATTGTTGATTTAGAATTTAGAATTTAGAATTTAAAAACCATGATCGGCATCGGATACGACGTTCACCGTTTCGCGGAAAACCGCCCGCTGATCCTTGGCGGCGTGGAGATCCCGCACAGCCATGGGCTTGACGGGCATTCCGATGCGGACGTGCTCTGCCACGCCATCGCCGATGCCGTCCTCGGTGCGATGGGGAAAGCCGACATCGGCCATTATTTCCCGCCCGGTGATCCCGCCTGTAAAGGCATCTCCTCGCTCAAGATCCTCGCGAAATGCCGCGAACTTCTTGCGGAGGAAAATCTTTTGTTGGTAAACATCGACTCCACCCTCATCGCCGAGGCGCCAAAGGTCTTGCCCCACCGCGAGGCGATGCAGAAAAACATCGGCGCAGCCCTCGGCATCCCGCCGCAGCGTGTCGGGATCAAGGCCACCACCAACGAGACCATGGGCTTCGTCGGTCGCAAGGAAGGCATCGCCGCCATGGCCGTCGCGATGATCGCCGCGAAATCGTGAGGAGCTGCAAGATCGTGGAGGCGATCTCCGGTCGCCCGCATCCAAACAAGTAGCTGCGGCGTCCCGCCGCAGGCCGTGCAAGGAGCGTCCCGCTCCGCATCTTCCCACACCCAATTTATCAACGCCTCCCGCCTTCCCTTCCCCGCTTCAAAAATCCAAAATCCAAAATCCAAAATCATCAATCATCAATCATCAATCATCAATCCACCCTCTTCCCTCCAGCCTCCCGCCTCCCACCCTCTTCCTCACACCCGGAGAGAGAAGACACCGAGACGCGGCTGTGGAGCCTTGGGAAATGTGATTTAGCGGGGACTGACCCCACTTATGACGTGGATCATCGCGCGGACATCTACAGCCTCGGTGTGGTGATTTACGAAATGCTCACCGGCGAGCTTCCGTTAGGTCGTTTTCCCTCCCCCAGCCAACGCACGGCGGTGGATGCGCGCATCGATGAGATCGTGTTCAAGACCTTGGAAAAGGAACGCGATCTCCGCCAACAAAGCGCGACCGAAGTGAAAACCGACATGCACCGCGCGATGCAACCGGGTGTGTCGCAGAAAACGACACCGGCCACTTCTTCCACTTTAGCAAAAATGAATGCCGACCTGGCAGTCGGATTATTCCTGTTCGGCATCACGTTCCCCTTTCTGTTGTGGATCATCTCAGAGCGGTTGCTGGGACTCGGCATTAGTCTCAGCGGTTTCATCATGCTGCTCTCGGGGGTGTTTGCAATACGCAGTTCTCAGGCAACACTGATCACGGTGGTGGGGTTCTCGGCATTTGTGTTTTCTTTGCTCACAACGGTAATTAGCGCGCCATTAATCAAGGATATAATATCATCGGAGATGAAGGATAATGCGGATCAGCTAACGGTTCCCGAAGCGCCCGCCGCACCCACCGTCACGAAAATGGAAAAGGCCACACGTCCCCTCCCTATCAAGCGGGTTCCCAAAGCGCCCGCCGCACCCACCGTCACGGTCGAGGAGGTCTTCCGCAAGGCTGTTGCCGCAGCAAATGAGTCTGATGGACAGCAGTTTGAACTGCACATGAAAATGCAAAAGATTGAAAGCCAAGATCCGATAGCGATGCCCAAACGGGAAGCACCGTTATTCGATAGTAGCTCATTCAAGCAACCTTTGGAAATGATGGAATTGTTCATCGGCGAGGTCGTGAATATCAAAGTTGTTTCCATCGAAAAAAAGCGCCTCGCAGCAATAAATAGTACATGGTTAGGGGAATTTTCACCCGTTGTCTATACGACCATTCGCAAGAGTGACGGAACTCTCACACGAGTGTGCGTGAAGTTCGAGAATTACGATGGAAGATGGGCTGGTTCTGATCTGTGGTTTCCGAATTACAGAGCTTTCTGTCGGGTCGAGTTTAAGCCGGACAAAGGCGATGCGGCTACCATGTTGAAAACCCATCTCGGCAAGAACACCGATTTTCGCGCAGTGGAAAACAAGCTCGGTGAATTCGACGTTTTTGGTTTCGGAGAGGACGCGGACGACGCGAGAACACACGCCGATATGTGCGTGGAGAATCTCCGGGTATCCCTCAAAAAATTCGGCCTTGATACAGCGCTGAAAGTCATTTCCCCGGCAGTGATACCCGAGGCTCCATACATGGCCGAGGACGAGCCGCCCTTCGTAGAACCGAAGCCATGAGCCTCTCCACCTTCCATCCCACCCGCTGGACCCTCGTCCTCCGCTCGCGCGGGCAGGGCGAGGACGCGAAGGCGGCGCTTTCGGATCTCTGCGCGGCCTACTATGAACCGGTGGTCGCGTTTCTCCGGCGGGATGGTCGCAATGAAGACGCGGCGCGGGAAATGGCTCATGCGTTTTTTGAAAACGTCCTCACTAGTGGTCTCGGCAAACCCGATCCGGATCGCGGACGCTTCCGCAGCTATCTGCTCGGAGCCTTGAAGCATTACCTGATGAAAAAACGCGCCGCCTCCCTCGCCGGAAAACGCGGCGGCGGCTCGGAGCACGTCCCGCTGGTCGGCGAAAACGAAACCGCCCCCGGCCTGCCCATGCCGAGCATTTCCGACGACACCCTCGCCTTCGACCGCGATTGGGCCTTCGCGATGATCGCCCGCGCGCTCGCCGCTTTGGAAAATGAGCACGCGCACAAGCCGGACTTTTTCACCGCCCTCAAACCATGGCTCGGCGGCGGTGCAGAAACCCCGCAGTGCGACGCCGCGCGGGCGCTCGGTATTTCCGAGACCGCCGTGAAAGTCGCCATCCACCGCCTACGCTCCCGTTTCCGCGAACTGATCCGCGCCGAAATCGCCGCCACGGTGGACGAACCCGCGGACGTCACCGATGAGCTCCGCCACCTCATCGCCGTCGCGGCACGGGGATGAACTCGCGAGCCCGTGACGTTTTGCGGGCTTGCTCCGCTTCCGTTCCTGCGCGGAAAGCAGGCCGTCATGGAAAAAGCCAGCGTTACCCATTACGACGGGATCGAGCCGCAGCAATGCCCTTGCGGCACCACCCGCCGCGCCATCGGGTAAATGAAGATCGTCAACATCCCCATCCCCGCCTTCGATCCCCACGACGAGTGGTTCGATTGAGCCCGCCGTGGAGCGAGGGTTTGTAAGAGAATACGGCTACAAAAATCCAAAGAAATGAACCGCAGATGGACGCAGATGGACGTGAATTTCGAAGAATGAACGTTGCAGATACCAACATTAAACCATTTATGTGATGTGGTTTCGGAAATCCCAGTCTGCAACTTTTTACCATATTTCCTCCTCTTCCATCTGCGTGAATCTGCGTCCATCTGTGGTTCAATTTTCTTCATTGAAAGCCCGTGACCCTCGCGCGGCACTGCCGGAAACCAAGATTCCGCGCGGCAATGGATCGAGGAGGCGATCTTCGGTCGCCCTGCATGCACACGAGAACGGAGCCGCTCACAGCAGCTTCGCTGGGCAGTCTTTGAATTTTAGCAATCAAAGAATTGATTTCCCGGGCATTGTTTGTTTAGTGGAAGCATGACCACCCGATTCTTTCTCAGCCCCGCGTTAACGGCCTCCGCATTCCTCATCGGAGCGCTCTCCCTCCAGGCAGCCACTGATTGGCCGACCTGGCGCGGCGCGGCGCGGGACGGAAAGTCGCTGGACAGCGGCTTGGTGAAAGAGTGGCCAAAGGATGGGCCGAAGTTGCTATGGACGTTTGAAAACGCCGGCAAGGGTTATAGCTCGCCCGCGCTGGTGGGCGGAAAAATTTACCTGACAGGGAGCCGCAACGGAAAGGCGGAGATCATTTGTCTAGATTCCGGCGGCAAGGAGTTGTGGTCGGCTCCGATCGGTGAGGATCCGGAGAAAGGCTACAGCACGGGATGGGGCGCGGGGACGCGAGGTGCGCCAACGGTTAGCGATGGAATGGTGTTTGCGATGAGTGCGAACGGTGAGCTCAGCTGTTTTGACACGAGCGATGGGAAACGGATTTGGAGCAAGGATCTGGTGAAGGATTTTGGCGGCGCCATACCGGGCTGGGGCTATTCAGAGTCGCCGCTGGTGGATGGTGCCAAAGTGATTGTCACACCCGGTGGGGATCAGGGAGCGATCGTCGCGCTGGACAAGAAAACCGGGAAAGAGCTGTGGCGCAGCAAAGATCTCAAGGATGGCGCGCAGTATTCCTCGCTGGTCTTCGCCGAGGTGAAAGGCAAGCGCCAATACATCCAGCTTTTCATGAACACCCTGGCCGGGGTGGATGCAGAAAATGGCGAGGTCTTATGGAAATCGGCCTGGCCCGAGGGACGCACCGCCGTGATCCCGACGCCGGTCTATCATGAGGGCAACGTTTACATGACCTCCGGTTATGGCTCGGGCTGCAAGCTCGTGAAAATCGACGGCGAGAAGGCCGAGGACGTTTGGCAAAACAAGGTGATGAAAAACCATCACGGCGGCGTGGTCCTGGTGGACGGCCATATCTACGGGTTTTCCGACGGCGGCGGCCTCGTTTGCCAGGAGCTTGCGACCGGCAAACAGAAGTGGAGCCAGCGTGGCGAAGGCAGCCAGAAGGGCTCGGTGCATTACGCGGACGGCATGCTTTACTGCATGGATGAAGAGGCGGGATCCGTCTTCTTAGCCGAGGCGAATCCCGACAAATACACCGAGCACGGTCGCTTCGAACTTCCCCGTCAGACGAAATTGCGCGAGGGCACCAACGGCAAGATTTGGACGCATCCGGTGGTGATCGGCGGCAAGCTTTACCTGCGCGATCAGGATCTGCTGTTCTGCTATGACGTGAAGCCCTGAGTGAATTTACGATTCCGCGATCAATCCTCGCCGAAGCAGAACAGGCTACTGTCGGTGCGCAGAAATAGACGGCCGCCCACGGAGATCGGTGAAGCGATGACTCCTTCCCCAAGCGCGTGGCTCTTGATATCCGACAGTCCGTCTTTGGTGATTTTTCCACTGAAAACCATCCCGTCTTCCCTCACGCAATAGATCTGGTCTCCCACGAGAAGCGGCGATGCGTAATAGACTTGCGGCCCTTTCGGTAGGGTTGATTCCCAGAGCTGCTTGCCGGTTTTGGCATCCAGGCAGGTTAGCCGGCCGCGCTGCGGGCCGCCATCCTTGAGCACGTAAAACTTGCCATCGTGGAGGACGGGGGAGGCGGCATCGGTGCCGAGCTTGTCGTTGCGCCAAGCCCAATGGGTTTCCGAAACATCGCCGCTGCCGTCCAGGCGGATCGCCGCTAGGGAGTCGCCACGATTGAAAGGCACCACCGCGAGTCCGTCTCCAACGACCGCGGAGGCAATCACCCGTTGAAATTCAGACCGCTTCGGATTGAATCCGCCGGATTCCCAAAGAAGCTTGCCGGTCGCGGCGTCATGACCGGTGAGATGATCTGCGCCCCAACTGATGATTTGCTCGACACCATTGACCTTGAGCACGTGCGGCGTGGTGTAGGAATCGCCGGATTCCTTGCCGACTTCGTATTTCCTAGCGGTTTTCCAGACTTCCTTACCGGTCTTCCGGTCCAGCGAAACCAGATAGGATTCGCCCTCGGTTTGCATCACGGCGACCACCACATGGCCGGCGGCGAAAACCGGGGAAGTGCCCTGATCCCACCACAGCATGTCCTTGCCGTATTTCTCCTGAAGGTTGATTTGCCAAAGCGGTTTCCCATCGAGATCCACGCAGGCGACGCTTCCCGACTTGAAATAGGCGACAACGACCTCCCCATCGGTGATCGGCGAGGAATTCGTGGAGCTTCCGACGCGTTGTCCGCGGCCCGGAGTGCCGGTTCCGAATGTTTTGCGCCAGAGTTCCTTGCCCTTGGCATCGAAGGCCAGCAAGCCGTCCTCATCTCCGACCGGGCTGGTGACGAAAAGCTTCTCGCCCCACACGATCGGCGTCGAGCAGCCGCGGCCTGGGAGCTCGGCTTTCCAGAGTAATTTCTCCGCCAGATCGACCGGCGGCTGCTTTCCAGTTGCAGCGCCATTACTGCCTTCACCGCGCCATGCGGGCCAGTTCCCGGCACTGAGAACACACGTCAACAATAAGCTCGTTGCGAAAATTTCTGCTTTCATCACAAGCCCATACGAAACCGGGAATCGCAGGCTGTCAAAAAAAAGTAAGAGCCACTTCATCACGATCAAGCCGGGAAGCATCGGGTTTGGGCGGGGCAAAGCCTTTTGAGTGCGGGGAGAATCGCCGCTTTTGTATGCTTAGGCTGGAAACAGCTATGGCATGGAAAGTTCGCAGCGTCCCGTCAAAACAGCCTCGGGGTGAATGAAAGCGGCGAATGATCGCACGCACTCAAAAGGCTGCGCACGCGCTGTCCCCTGTTCACGGGCACTTTCCATTGCTTGATTGCCCCGGGGCTTATTTCACCTCTAGGCAGACCGCTTCGCCTTTGTTTGAGCGCGCGAAAATCCTGCCATGGGCAAATGCGACGTTGCCCCAACTGACGGAGCGAAGTGCTTTCACGCGGCCATGTTCCTTCCATCCGGATTTGGCTGGCTCGCCGCAGATGATCTCGCCGGTTTCCGAAAGGATGACCATCTGGTCACCGACCATCAGCGAGCTGCCGCGGGTTCCCGGCATCTTCTCGCGCCAGTGTGCCTTGCCGGTTTTCATGTCCATGCGGATGAGTTCCGCATCGATGTTCTTATCGCCGAACACGCCGAGGATATCGCCATCCCGGAGGATGCTGTTTTGAAAAATCATGCGGATGTCCTCGTCCTTGTGCAGCACTTTGGGCTCGTTGCCCGAGACATCGATGACCACGTAGCCCATGCCGTAGCCGGAGGCGAGGAACATCATGCCGTCGTGGTATTGGGGATTGCTGGCATTCACGTCATAGGATGTCCGCCAGCCGAAATCGAAGACAGGTCCGCCCTTGCCATCGAGATTGTAGGCCACGAGCTGGCGGCCATGGAATGCCGCGACGAGTTCCTTGCCCTTGTGGGTGAAAAAGACCGGGGTCGCGTATCCCGGCTTGGTGTCGTCGCCCGATTTCCAGCTCACCTTACCGGTGGATTTCTCCAGCGCGTATAGGCCGCCGTCGTCCGCACAAGGCAGGCAGTAGAGCAGGTTTCCTTTCACCACCGGCGAGGCGGAAAATCCCCAATCCGGCACCTTGCCCTTGAAATCCTTTTTGTAATGGAGGTTCCATTTCGGTTTTCCGTCCGCCATGGAAAGGCAGAAGAGGTTCCCGGATTTGCTGAGCGTGTAAACGACATCCCCGTCGATCGTCGGCGTGGCGTTCGGGCCGCCATCATAAAGCTTCGGGTCGAGTTTCTCGGGGTATCTGTGAGTCCAGATTTCCTTGCCCGTCGCCGCATCGAGGCACCAGACGATGTCGGTGTTGTCCTTGTTACCCATGACCACGACTTTCTCGCCGGCGATCGCAAAGCTGGTGCAACCCTTGCCGAGATCCTTACGCCAGAGTTCCTTGGGTTTCTCCTCCTTCCAATTCGTCCGGATTTTCCCCTCCACCATCCCCGTTCCATCCGGCCCAAGGTGGCGCGGCCAGTCCTGGGAAAAGGCAATACCGGAAAGAAGTATGAGGAGGAGCGGAATGAGGATGGAGGGGATTTTCATAGCTTGAATTTCACAGAAGGAAATGATCGCCGTCTTGTCAAGGCGCGGTGATGCACCTGCCCCGGCTGCGCTCACCGCGCATACGCCTCGACCGAATCGCAGGTGCAGACGAGGTTGCGGTCGCCGTGGACATTGTCGATGCGTGAGACAGTGGGCCAGAACTTGTGAGTGCGGAGATAGGGCAGCGGGAAGCCAGCCTGTTGGCGCGTGTAAGAATGCGGCCATTCGTCGGCGCAGAGGACGGCGCTGGTGTGCGGGGCGTTCTTGAGCGGGTTGTCTTTGGCGTCCATTTTCCCACCGATGACATCCATGATCTCACCGTGGATGGAAACCATCGCGTCGCAGAAACGGTCGAGCTCGGTCTTGGCTTCGGATTCGGTGGGCTCGATCATGAGCGTGCCGGTGACCGGCCATGACATGGTGGGCGCGTGGTAGCCGTAATCCATCAGGCGTTTCGCGATGTCCTCGACGGTGATGCCGGATTGATCGGAGAGCGGACGGCAATCGATGATGCATTCGTGGGCGACCAATCCCGTTTTCCCAGTATAGAGGATGGGGAAAAACTTTTCCAAACGCTTGGCGACATAGTTCGCGTTGAGAATGGCGATCTCGGTGGCCGTTTTCAAACCGGCGGCTCCCATCATGGCGATATACATCCATGAAATGACATTGATCGAGGCGCTGCCGTAGGGCGCCGAGCAGACGGCGTGCGATTTCTCCTCCAGTGCGAAGTGGCCGGGCAGGAAAGGCACGAGCTGCTTCGCGACCCCGATGGGGCCGACTCCCGGGCCGCCGCCGCCATGGGGGATGCAGAAGGTCTTGTGAAGATTGAGGTGACAAACGTCCGCACCGATCAGGCCGGGCGAGGTGAGGCCGACCTGCGCGTTCATGTTTGCACCGTCCATGTAAACCTGGCCGCCCGCGTCGTGGATGATGGCGGTGATCTCACGGATCGTTTCCTCGAAGACACCGTGCGTGGAAGGATAGGTGACCATCAGCGCGGAGAGATTCGCGCGGTGCTCCTCGGTGCGGGCGATGAGGTCGGCCATGTCGATATTACCTTTGTCATCGCATTTCACGCCGACGACTTTCATGCCGCACATCACCGCGGAGGCGGGATTCGTGCCGTGAGCGGAAACGGGAATCAGGCAGATATCGCGGTGGCCTTCGCCGCGCGATTCGTGGTAGCGGCGGATGGCGAGCAGGCCCGCGTATTCGCCCTGCGACCCGGCATTCGGCTGGAGGGAAACGGCCGCGAAGCCGGTGATCTCGGCGAGCCAGTTTTCCAACTGCGTGAGCATTTCCACGTAGCCGGTCGTCTGGGATTTCGGCGCGAAGGGATGGATGGAGGAAACCTCGGGCCAGCTCAGCGGGATCATTTCCGAGGTGGCGTTGAGCTTCATCGTGCAGGAACCCAGCGCGATCATCGATTCATTGAGCGCGAGGTCTTTCGTCTCAAGCCGCTTGATGTAGCGCAGCATCTCGGTCTCCGAATGAAAGGCGTTGAAGGCGGGCGCGGTCAGAAATTCAGAGCTACGGTCGAAGGCAGAATCCCATGCGTGGCCAGCGAGCGCTTCACCGGCAGGATGAACGCCGAAAAGGCGGCAGATCGCCCATACATCGGCGTTGGTGGCTGTTTCATCTAGGGAAATACCGACATGCCCCACATCAACCAAGCGGAGATTGAAACCGTGCTCCGGCGCCTCTTCGATGAGCGGCACGGCCTTTTCCGTAGCCACAATGATCGTGTCGAAAAATGCGCCGTCCTCGACCGTGCATCCACCGGAAACTAGCGCGTCCCTCAGCCGACGCGTCTGAGAATGGACGCCGCGCGCGATGTTTCTTAAGCCTTCGGGGCCGTGATAGACGGCATACATGGAGGCCATCACGGCGAGCAAAACCTGCGCGGTGCAGATGTTCGAGGTGGCCTTGTCGCGGCGGATGTGCTGCTCGCGGGTCTGGAGGGAAAGGCGGTAGGCGGGCTTGCCCTGAGCGTCGATAGACACACCGATCAGGCGGCCGGGCATCTTGCGTTTCAGCGCGTCCTTGCAGGCCATGAAGCCCGCGTGCGGCCCACCGAAACCAAGTGGCACGCCGAAACGCTGCGAGGAACCCACGCAGATGTCGGCGCCGAACTCGCCCGGCGATTTCAGCAAGGTCAGCGCCAGGATGTCCGCCGCGCAAATGGTGACCGCTCCGACCTCATGACATTTTGCGAAAAAGCCTTCGAACCCATCGATGCGCCCACGCGTATCCGGATACTGCACGATCACCGCGAAAAGCCCTGAAGCGGATGCCGGGTCAAACCTTTCCCAATCCCCCACCATCACCTCCAAACCCAGCGGCTCACAACGGGTTTTGACCACATCGATGGTCTGTGGGTGGCATCGGTCGGAAACGAAAACAGACTTCCCGTTCGGCTTTCCGGAAAGCGCGAGGGTGACAGCTTCGGCGGCCGCAGTGCCTTCATCTAACAGCGAGGCATTGGCCACATCCAAGCCGGTGAGATCGGTGATCATCGTCTGGAAATTGAGCAAGGCCTCCAGCCTCCCCTGTGCAATCTCGGCCTGGTAAGGCGTGTAGGCGGTATACCAGCCGGGATTTTCCAAAATGTTCCGCAGGATCACGCCGGGTGTAAGCGTCCCATAGTAGCCCTGACCGATGAAATTCTTAACCACTGTGTTCTGATCCATCCATACCCGCAGAACACCCAACGCTTGGTTTTCGGAAAGCGCGGGTGGCAAATTCATCTCACCATCCATACGGATACCGCCGGGAACAGCCTCGGAAATCAGCCCATCAAGCGTGTCGTGGCCGACTTTTCTGAGCATCTCGGATTGCTCTGATTCCGAGGGACCAATGTGACGAGGCAGGAAGGAGGATGTGGCGACCATGTGCGTGTCCCTGTCATGCAGCAGGGATGCCAAACCCGCAACCAAAAGAATACGTATCTTCCGTTTGACCCGCCTCTCATGCGGCCTATGGATTACAGAAATCAGAAGATAAAAACCTCATCGACGAACAAGCCATATCGAAGCTCCAAGAGCTGCTCGGAATGTCCTCCACCTGCCTGTTCGCAAGCAAGCTGACGGAGCTACCCATCCACATTTCCCCCATGCGCGTCCAGGAAACGGATTAAAAGGGACGCCTGTGGTTCTTCTGTGCGGCGGACAGCACGCACAACCGACACATCAACGCCGACCCGCTGATCTCCGGGATAGGGGCGTTGGGCAGAATTTTTTCTCTCCAGAATATCTTCCGACTCTAAACCCCCACCCGTAGATCCCGGATGCTCCACAGCACCCCCTTCGCCGCCGAGCCGCTCCCGCGCATCCGCCGCGCCCCATCCTTCCTCCTCTCCGAAAACCTTTCCCGTGAGCCCTCAAACGCCTCGTTCACAAAACCCTTGCTCCCGATCACCGCTCCCTCCGTAAAATACCTCACTCGGCACCTCAGCATCTTCGCCATCGAAAGCTCCGGGAGGGGCTGACGCCTGTCTGCCCCAGCCTCCAGATACTCCGCATCATTCATCCCCCGCGTCCCATCCTCTTTTCTTGCGTCTTGTGTCTCCAAGTCTTGCGTCTTACCCGGTTTCCTCTCAAGCGCCATCTCCAGATAGCGCCGGTAACGCCGCGACGCCTCCTTCCACCTGCCCGCATCAAAGCCCGTGTCCGTGTCTGAGGTGATCGCACGCACCAATCCTTCCCGCGCCTTCTTCCCGTTCCCTTTCGCACCGCCGCCCACCGCCTCGCCATACCCGCTCCAGCGGTAATCCGCCGGCTCCTCCACTATTCCCGCCCGCACCGGGTTCAAATCGATGTAAGCCGCCATCGTCCGCGCCGCTGTGCCGCTCTCTACAATCACGCTCTTAAACCTTTCTTCCCAAAGGGTTCCCGTCCGGCTGTGGGTGCGGTTGAACCAGCGCGTGAACCGCTGCAGCACGGTTTTCATGAACTCGCTAAGATCATGCATCCGCTTCGTGAAACGCCCGTGGATTTCCGCCACACGCCCGGGGTTCCCCCCCTCAATACCACCCTCCGTCCGCGCCGCCACCAGCTCGTCGGCCACGGATTTCACGAAGTTCTCCCCGTAGAAAACCCCCAGCCTCCGCAGCAGCTCCGCATCCGAAATCCCACCCGCAGGCATCGGAGGAACCTCAAGCAGTATATGGAAATGGTTAGACATCACGCAATACGTCAGCACCCGGCAGCCGCTGAAATTCTCCATCATCCGCAGGAACGTCCGGAACTTCTCCCGCTCCTCGTCCCCGAACACGAACCGCCTGTCCACCACCCGCGAGACACAGTGGTAAATGGACGGCTTCTCCTCCGACTCAAACCACGGCGCGATCCAGCGTTTCTTCCCTTTCTTGCTCGTCATGCCCCCATCCTGCCCAAAGAATCCCCACAGTCAAAAGAATTCTTACAATTTTCCCGGGAATTTATATTAAGGTCATGTTTTGGGGGGCGCAGTTCAACATTTTGCAGTTCGCTCAGTTTTTCACGGTTCGCCATGTCCTTGCGGAAAGCTCCTATGAGCTGATTCACGTTTCCCGTGTGCCCCATCGCGAGGCGGTGCGCAAGCCAGCGTTTGACAGCCGATCTGTATCTACGAATCAGCACCGCCACAGGGAACTTGCCGTCATCCCCAGTCCGCAGATTCAACCAGCCACAGGAAAATGTTTCCATGCGACACCCAAAAAACGGTTTCGCTACCGTTCCGGGAATAGGCTTCTCCGTTTTTGATCAGGGTCGACTGAGTCGGCTCAGCCCTACCGTCATGAAAGGCTTCACCCTCTCCGCTGGAGGAACAGGTCGATGCCATCGACGAGGGCGAGCCAGCTTGCCTCGATGATGTTTTCCGAAACACCGATGGTGCCCCATGTTTCGCCGCCGTGGGTGGAGACGATGAGAACGCGGGTCTTGGCGGCGGTGGCGTCGTGGCCGTCGAGGATGCGGACCTTGTAATCGACCAGCGAGACTTCCCCGATCTCCGGATAGAAAGGCAGCAGTGCTTTCCGCAGGGCGAGGTCGAGGGCGTTGACCACGCCGAGGCCTTCCGCGACGGTGAGTTCGGTGGTCTCGTTGACGCTGACTTTCACGGTGGCCTCGCAGACGGGTTTGTGGCCGTCGCGGTATTGGCGGAAGCTGGTGTGGTATTCGTTGGCCTCGAAAGGTTTCTTGTATTTCCCCAGCTCGCGGCGGATCAGCAACTCCAGCGAACCGCCGGCTGCCTCGAAAGAATAACCCTCGTGCTCCAACTCCTTGATGCAGGCAAGGATGCGCGCGGCCTCGGGCGCGCCCTTTTCAATGGGCATGCCCATCTGCTCGGCCTTGAGGAGGATGTTCGATTGGCCGCTGAGCTCCGAAACGAGGATGGTCTGCTCGTTGCCGACGCTGGCGGGCGTGATGTGCTCGTAGCTGCGGGCGAGTTTCTGTACGGCATTCACATGCATGCCGCCCTTGTGAGCGAAGGCCGTGCGTCCGATGAAAGGAGCGCGGGCGAAATGGGGGTTGTTGGAAACGTCGTCCACGAACCATGAAAGGTCGCGCAGACCTTCGAGGCGCGGCACCACATCCAGCCCCATTTTCAGCTGGAGGATGGGGATGACGGAGGTGAGGTTGCAATTTCCCGTGCGCTCGCCGTAGCCGTTGATGGTGCCTTGGACATGGGTCGCACCCGCATCCACGGCGGCGATTGCGTTGGCGACGCCGAGTTCGCAATCGTTGTGGGTGTGGATGCCGATGGAGGAGCCGGGCAGATGGGCGCGCACGGCGGTGCAGATCATGGCGATCTCGGAAGGCAGGGTGCCGCCGTTCGTGTCGCAGAGGACAAGGCACGCCGCGCCCCCGTCAGCGGCAGCTTTCAGCGTGGCGAGCGCGTGCTCCGGGGAGTCCTTGTAGCCATCAAAAAAGTGCTCGGCGTCGTAGATCACCTCGCGGCCGTGCTGGGCAAGGTGGGCGACGGTTTCGCGGATCATCGCCTGGTTCTCCTCCACGGTGGTGCGCAAAATTTCCGTGACCTGCATCTCCCAGCTTTTCCCGAAAATCGTCACCACGGGTGTCTCCGCCTCCAGCAAAAGTTTCACCTGCGGATCCTCGTCCACCGCCGTGTTCGCGCGGCGCGTGGAGCCAAAGGCGGCGAGCTTGGCGTGCTTGAAAGCGATGGATTTCGCGGCCTGGAAAAACTCGACGTCCTTGGGGTTCGATCCGGGCCAGCCGCCCTCGATGTAGTCCACGCCGAACTCGTCGAGGCGCTTCGCAATCCGCAGCTTATCGAGGCCGGAAAGCTGAAAGCCCTCGCCCTGGGTGCCGTCGCGCAAGGTGGTGTCGTAGATGTGAACGGGTTTCATAAGACTGTCGCGGGGCGCGCAAGTTAGAGGTCACCAAGGGCCGGTGCAAGGCAAGAAGCGCATTTCGCAAGGTCCCCACGCGCATTGACAGCTCTCTTGGAGCAGCTTTAAACTGATCGCGTGGTGATTTGATTTACCGCCGCTTTTAGTTTTCACCAACGCGTTACATCAATGGCCTCGGCGCATAGCTCCACCATCGCCGCCATCGCCTCCCCCACGGGCGTAGGTGCCATTTCGCTGATCCGTATTTCCGGCCCTCGCGCCATCGAGATCGCGGATCTCGCCTGTGGCGGCATCGCCTCTGCCACGATGCCCCGCGTGGCTCGCCGCGGCAAGATCCGCGACGCCGCAGGCTCGGTGATCGACGATGGCCTGCTCACTGTTTTCCTGTGCCCGAACTCCTTCACCGGCGAGGATACCGTGGAGTTCGCGGGTCACGGCGGCATCCTCGTGACGCGGGAAACACTGGCCCGTTTCCTAGAGTGCGGGGCCGTCCACGCCGCGCCCGGCGAGTTCTCGCAGCGCGCCTTTCTCAACGGCAAACTCGATCTCACCCAGGCGGAGGGCATCATGGATCTCATTTCCGCACAGACCCGGCTCGCGATCCGCGCCGCGCACTCGCAGCTTGAGGGGACACTCGGAAAACGCACCACCGCCGCCCGCGACGATCTGTTAGACATCCTCGCGCACCTGGAGGCGTGGATCGATTTCCCCGACGAGGACATCGACCCGCAAACCACCACCCAGCTCCGCCTCCGCATCGGCGGGATCCTGGAAACCATCGATTCCCTGCTCGCCACCGCCGACCAAGGCCGCGTCCTCCGCGAGGGCGTGCGCACGGTCATTTTCGGCGAGCCGAACGTCGGCAAATCCTCCCTGCTCAACCGCCTCCTCGGCTTCGACCGCGCCATCGTTTCCGACATCCCCGGCACCACCCGCGACACCATCGAGGAGGTCATCAATCTCGGCGGCATCCCGCTGCGCCTCGTCGATACGGCGGGCGTGCGCGAATCCGACGACGCCATCGAGGCGCAGGGCATCCAGCGCACCGTCCGCCAGATCGAGGGCGCGGATCTTCTCCTCGAAATCGCCGACGCCTCGCGCCCGCGCCCTGAACGAGCCGTCTATCCTTCCAACCACGCCACCCATCTCCTTGTCCTCAACAAATCCGACCTCGGCGAGCATCCCTCATGGAACGGAGTCGAAGCCACACGGATTTCCTGCGCGAGCGGCGAGGGCTTCGATACGCTTTCGGAAAAAATCCGCACCGCCCTCCATTTCACCGAAGCGGATTTCGGCGAGCACGCCATCGCCATCAATGCCCGCCACCAAGCATCCCTGGCATTGGCCCGCACCAACCTCACCGCCGCCCTCGACCTCCTAACCGAGCAAAACTCCGACCCCGAACTCGCCGCCATCGACCTCCGCGAAGCCCTCGACGCCCTCGGCGAAATCCCCGGCAAGGTCGATACCGAGGATCTGCTGGGCGTGATTTTCTCGAGCTTCTGTATCGGGAAGTGACCGTCTTTTTCCTAGTTGAAGCCTCTTCGATTCTCAAATAACCTCCGGAATGCAACTGATTCACTCCGATCCGAAAATCATGATGGGAAAGGCGGTGGTCGCCGGAACAAGGATCACTGTCGAACACATCCTTGAAACCCTTGGGGCGGGCGAAACGATCGAACAGATCATATCCGAATACCCCTCGCTAACCCGCGAAGCAGTGCTCGCTGCCATCAATTTCGGAGCCGAGGCTCTCAAAGCCGATGTCATCTACCCGATGCCAGAGAACGCCGCATGAAACTTCTCGCGGATGAGAATATAAGCCGGAGTATGGTCGTCGGTCTCAGAGACACGGGGAATAGCGTAATTTCCGTCGCTGAGGATTCCCCGGGGATACCCGACAATATGGTTCTCGAACTTGCCAATCAGAATGGCGCTATCCTTGTCACCGAAGACAAGGATTTCGGCGAACTCGCCTACCGGCAGAAACTTGTGCATTTCGGCATAATCCTGATCAGATTGCCCCGGCTGTCCCCCGCCGAGAAGTGCCGGATGCTAGAGATTGTTCTGGATCGTCACGAACGGGATTTGAAGAATTGCTTCACCGTCATCACGCCGACCCAGATTCGTATCAGAAAAGCCGATTAAGTTCCACTGATCCCCATCAACTTCCAATAAACTCATCATGCCCACAAACCCATCGAAGCCCGGAAAAATCATGGCCGCCAACCGCGGCGAAATCGCGATCCGGATTTTCCGCGCCGCCACCGAACTTGGCCTCCGCACCGTTTCCATCTTCGCCGAGGAAGACCGCTTTTCCATCCACCGCTTCAAGGCCGACGAAGCCTACCAGCTCGATTCGTCGAAAGGCCCGGTCGGTGCGTATCTCGACTACGAAGGCATCGTGAAACTCGCGAAGTCCAAGGGCGTGACGATGATCCACCCCGGCTACGGTTTCCTCTCGGAAAACCCGAACTTCGCCCGCGCCTGTGCGCGCGAGGGCATCATTTTCATCGGCCCCTCGCCGGAGCTTTTGGAAAACATGGGCGACAAGACCGCCGCCCGCGCGCTCGCCCACAAATTCAACGTCCCCACCCTGCCCGGCACCGAGGAGCCGATCACCGATCCCGACGTGGCGTTGACCGTTGCGCATGAAATCGGTTTCCCGCTCATCATCAAGGCGGCCTTCGGCGGCGGCGGGCGCGGCATGCGTGTCGTCGAAAAACCCTCCCAGCTCCCCGGCCTGCTTGCGGAAGCGCGCGCCGAGGCGGAGAATGCGTTCGGCAACCCGGCTGTTTTCCTGGAGCGCTACATCAAGCGCGCCAAACACATCGAGGTGCAGATCCTCGGCGACCAGCACGGCAACGTCGTCCACCTCTACGAGCGCGATTGCTCCGTCCAGCGCCGCTACCAGAAAGTCGTCGAGGTCGCGCCCGCGATGCACCTCGATCCGATCGTGCGGAAAGAGCTTTGCGACGCGGCGGTGAAACTCGCCGACGGCATCGGCTACAACAACGCGGGCACCGTCGAATTCCTCTACGACATGGATCAGAACGACTGGTTCTTCATCGAGATGAACCCGCGCATCCAGGTGGAGCACACCGTCACGGAATGCGTCACGGGCATCGACCTCGTCCGCTCGCAGATCCTCGTCGCGCAGGGTCACGCCCTTTTCGATGAGGAAATCGCCCTGCCGCCGCAGGACAAGATCCCGTGCAACGGTTTCGCGATCCAATGCCGCATCACCACCGAGGATCCGGAGAAAAATTTCGCGCCCGACTACGGCCGCATCCTCAACTACCGCTCCGCCGCCGGATTCGGCGTGCGCCTCGACGCCGCCTCGGGCGATGCCGGCTCGGTCATCACGCCGTTCTATGATTCCATGTTGGTGAAGCTCACCACCATGGGCCGCGATTTCCCGATGGCCTGCCAGCGCATGGACCGCGCCCTGCGCGAGTTCCGCATCCGCGGCGTGAAAACGAACATCCCTTTCCTCGAAAACATCATCGCCGACGAAACGTTCCGCTCCGGCCAGGCGCACACCAAGCTGATCGACACCAAGACCGAGCTCTTCAAATTCAGCAAGCGCCGCGACCGCGCCACCCGCACCCTCGCCTACCTCTCAGAAATCACGGTAAACGGCAATCCCCACGCCAAAGCCTACCGCCCCGCCACCATCCTCGGGCCCGCCCCCCCCCCCTCTTCCAATCAAAAATCCAAAATCAACAATCAGCAATCAGCAATCCTCTTAAGGGAGCTCGGCCCCGAAAAATTCTCCCAGTGGATCTTGGATCAGAAACGCCTCCTGATCACCGACACCACCATGCGCGACGCCCACCAGTCGCTCATCGCCACCCGGATGCGCACCTACGACATGCTCGCCGTGGCCGACGCCTACGCCGCGCGCACACCGGAGATGTTCTCCCTGGAAATGTGGGGCGGCGCGACCTTCGACACCGCGATGCGTTTCCTCAACGAGTGCCCGTGGGAACGCCTCCGCCAGCTCCGCGCGAAGGTGCCGAACATCCTTTTCCAGATGCTCTTCCGCGGCTCGAACGCCGTCGGTTACTCGAACTATCCCGACAACGTCGTCGCCGGTTTCATCAAACACTCCGCCGACAGCGGGATGGACATCTTCCGTATCTTCGACTCGCTGAACTACCTGCCGAACATGAAGGTCGCCATGGAGGCTGTTAGAGAGCACGGAAAATCCATTTGCGAGGCCGCCATCTGCTACTCCGGCGACATCCTCGATCCCGCCCGCCCGAAATATGACCTCAACTACTACATCGCGAAGGCGAAGGAACTTGAGAAAATGGGCGCACACATCCTTTGCATCAAGGACATGGCCGGCCTCTGCAAACCGCAGGCCGCCTACAATCTCGTCCACGCCCTGAAACAGGAAATCGGCATCCCCATCCATTTCCACACCCACGACACCTCCGGCCTCAACGCCGCTTCCGTCATCGCCGCCTCGCGCGCCGGGGTCGATATCGCCGACCTCGCCATAGCCTCGATGTCCGGCTCCACCTCGCAGCCGAACCTCAACTCCGTCGTCGCCGCGCTCAAATCCTCCCCGCAGGACACCGGCCTCGACCTCGACGCCCTCAACGACATCTCCGACTACTGGGAGCACGTCCTCGGTTTCTACAAACCCTTCGACTCCGCACCGCGCGCCGGCACCGCCGAGGTTTACGAACACGAAATGCCCGGCGGCCAATACACCAACCTCCGCGAGCAGGCCAACGCCATGGGACTCGGCCACCGCTGGCGCGAAATCGCCCGCACCTACGCCGAGGTCAACCAGCTCTTCGGCGACATCATCAAGGTCACGCCTTCCTCGAAGGTCGTCGGCGACATGTGCATGTTCCTCGTCACCCGCGGCATCAAGGCGGCGGATGTCACCAAGATCAAACCCGGCTCCATCGACTTCCCCGAATCCGTCATCGACATGCTCTCCGGCGGCCTCGGCCAGCCCGACGGCGGATGGCCCGCCGATGTCCAGAAAGTCGTCCTCGGCCCGAACCACAAGATCACCACGAAACGCCCCGGCGAACTCGCAGAACCCGTGGATCTCAACGAAGTTGCAAAACTACTCAATATCCAATCCCCAATAATCAATAATCAATCCGCCGACGCCATCTACAGCCACCTGATGTATCCCGCGGTTTACAAAGAGTTTCAGGCCTCCCGCACGCGCTACGACGACCTCAGCAAACTCCCCACCCCCGCCTTCTTCTACGGCCTCCAGATCGGCGAGGAAATCGAGGTCGAGATCGATCCCGGAAAAATCCTCATCATCAAGCTCATCTCCATCGGCGAGGCCGATACGGAAGCCGAGCGCACGCTGTTCTACGAACTCAACGGCATGCCCCGCGAGTCCATCGTCACCGACAAATCCCTCACTGGCACCGCCACCGCAGCCCGCCGCAAAGGCGACCCGAACGACCCCTCCCAGGTCTGCGCTCCCCTTCCGGGCATGGTCACGGAAATCGCCATCTCCCCCGGCACCGAGGTAAAAGCCGGCGACAAGCTCGTCACCATCGAGGCCATGAAAATGCTCACCACCGTCTCCGCCCCCGTGGACGGAATCATCAAGGACATCCTCGTCAAAAAAGGCGTGCAGGTGGATTCGGATGATCTGCTGGTGGTGATAGAGTGACGGGATCTGGATTTGCTCTGACAGCTCCGTTTCTCAATGTCGCGTTGGGATAGTTCAATAATCTGAAATTAATTCTTGCTCTACAGCCAGCCATAATCATCCTAGCCAAAAGATGGCTAGGAGAAAAAGAACAGCGTTGATTCCACCGCCAGTACGGTTCGGTGCATGGCTACGTGAGTTGCGCGAAGCGCGGCAATTGCCACTTCGCACTGTTGCCGCCGCCGCTGAAATGGACCAGGCACACCTCAGTAAGGTGGAACTCGGGCAGCGTTTACTTACCCCAAATCAGTCAAAGGCGATCGCCGTGTTCTTCGATCTGGACACAACGGATTTCGAAGCGCGCCGCATCGTTGAGAAATTTCGCATCGAGCACGCGGACAATCCAGCCGCCGAAACGGCCATCCATATGCTGCATGATGACCCGGCTGTTTATCGCTGCAAAAATCAAAACGCTTCCTGAAATATGAACTTCATCGAATTCGAATCTGCCCAAAAGCTGCGAGGCGGATTTTACACCCCGGCACCGATCGCGGAATTTTTGGCCAGATGGATCAAACAGATAAAACCAAAAACCATACTTGAACCAAGCTGTGGTGACGGTGCATTCCTCGGCGCAATCGAGTCTTCCCGGATCACTGGAATGAAGGATATCACCGCGTGCGAGATCAATGAAGAAGAAGCTAGAAAGGCTGCGGCGAGGACAAAGCTTCCCGTTACCATGCTATCGAACGACTTTCTTCGATGGTATCTGTTTTACGCGAGAACGATTGAGAAATTTGATGCGGTCATAGGGAACCCTCCCTTCATCCGCTACCAATATCTTCCCACCGAGCAACAAATGCTCGCCGAAAAGATTTTCGGAGGAATGGGATTACCTTTCACGAAACACACAAACGCATGGGTGCCTTTCGTATTGGCCTCCATCCATCTGCTCCGCCCCGGAGGAAGACTCGCCATGGTGATCCCTTCGGAAATTTTTCATATTCCCCATGCCCAATCACTGCGCCGCTATCTCGCGGAGCAATGTTCGCGCATTCTAATCATTGACCCGGAGGAAATCTGGTTTGAAGACACCCTCCAGGGCACGGTTCTGCTCATGGCCGAGAAAAAGGCTGAACGAACGGACAAAAACTTGGGCGTCGCGATAATCCCTATAAAGTCCCGAGACTCTCTTGGAGGAGACCCCGAGGATTTCTTCCGTAACGCCTCCTACACTAATGGCGCAACAATCGAAGGAAAATGGATGCCCGTCTTCCTCTCCGTCCGGGAGCGATCCCTTCTTGCGGATCTCAAAGCGCATGAAGATGTCCGGAAATTCTCAGAAATCGCATCTGTGGATGTGGGCATTGTCACTGGAGCGAACAAATTTTTCCTTGTTTCGGATGCTACCGTGGCGGAGTTCGGATTGCAGCGTTGGGCGCATCCAATGTTCGGAAGAAGTAACCATGTCCAAGGCATTGTTTATACGATTGCCGACCACGAGGCGAACAAGGACACGGGACTACCCGCCAATTTCCTTTGGTTCGATGAGGATGAAATTGATAAATTACCGAAAAATGTCCTCGCCTATCTGGAAACCGGCCTTGCGGAAAAACTGCACACGAGGTTCAAGTGCCGAACTAGGAAAACATGGTACAAAGTGCCTTCAGTTTATTCCGCACCTATCGGGATGCTCAAACGCGCCCATCATTATCCCCGTCTTGTCCTGAACCAGGCCAATGCCTACAGCACCGACACCGCCTACCGCATTCGCCCTCTCGGAATTAAACCCGAATCTCTCGTCAATGCGTTTGTGAATAGCCTAACTTGCCTGACCGCCGAAATGGAAGGAAGACATTACGGCGGCGGCGTCTTGGAACTTGTCCCTTCGGAGATCGAACGACTGTTGATCCCCATGGTAAACGCCACCAAAGCTGATCTTCGTGCCGCGGACAAGCGGTTCCGCAGTGCGGAGAATAACCCTGAGTTTCTAAGAACACAGGATTCGCGAGTCTTAGGAAAAATCGGGGTCAGTCAGTGCGATCAGAATACGCTACACGCAGCATGGCAGAAACTGCGGGATCGTAGACTTCGCCTTCCGCCAGCCCCACTTTCCGGATTCGAAGAGGACTAATCGATCTCAATCAGGAACTTAGGTGGCAATTCAGAGTTACGATACAGCGACATAGTCCTTCCGAGAAGATCACGCTTTTTGACAAATGCCGAAACGCTCCCCCATCTGATCGAGGTCATGCTATTTCTCTGTTTATAGGATTCTGATTCCGTATCCGTTTTATGTTTTAGAACCAGTCGGTGCATACCGTAGTTTAGTCCTTTGATTACCAGAACGAAATCAGCTTCCGCGACTTCGTAGTTCGAATTTCTGGCATCTTTTTCCCATTCGATCTCGTTAAAAATTTCATCCCGGAAGTAATGTCTTTGATCGATTTCCTCGGCTAAACCCTTTTTCCAAAGCATTGATCCCGTTGCGTGGGTATTCTTACCAGAAGGGACGTTGAGGTCACGCTCGCTTAATGGCTTACTCTCCCACACTAGGACAAAATCCACCGTCTGGATGCCAGCTTCGCGATCCTTTTTCGTCTTCTTGACTTTCGTCGCTTTGATCATCGGAACTGCATTCTTAGCCTTTCCGACACCCTCACCACTGCGCCTCTCAACGTATCTGCGTGGCAAATCGATAGGAGAAAGATCATCACGCTCGCCTTTTCGGACTGATGCCCGAGGAGGATTCTTTGTGACTATCGCCTCGTCGCTCAGCCTTCCTTGCTCAAATAACTTTTCCGCTGCCTCCGCGTTTTCCACAAGAAAAACGTGATCCGGGAATCGCTTTGATAAGCCATCAAGCACGGCAAGCGTCTCCTTGAAAAACTTTGCATCGTCGAAGTCAGCCGGATCGAGGTGTAAAACCGTGCTGGCTTCGACATTATTGTGGAGACCGCTGAACGTGACGTTGGCGCTGCCGATAACCGCCATTGCCGCAGTACTATTGGCAGCCAAATACATTTTTGGATGGAACAAGGTCGAGCGCGAAGCGGTATCCACCGCAAACACCTTCACATTCAGGTCAAGCAAACGCTTTACGGCCTGGATCGAAGTGATGTCATTTCGGATTCCCACGAAAAAGGCGCAGATATTTGCGTTCGCCTCCAGTTCTTCGGCAATCGCGTTTACGCCTTCCTCCCGAACAAAAGCCACGCTTGCCACGAATCGCTCCAATTCCGGCAGCGAAAGCATTTTCCTGAGAGCGTCGGCATGGCTACCGGTCTCAAATGCCTGCATCAATAACTCAATTTTCGCCATGTTGCTTTGTTAGCCAATCGTTGACTGGTTCCAGGGATTCCGTCCAGTCTGACGTTGCGTTCCAATAATCGCCTCATCGACATCCTCCACCGCCTTAAATGGGGTTCGTCCGCTTATCATGGACTTGAATCAAAGCGGTTGAGGAAGAGGGAGGAGAGTCGGGTGACGGAGTCGTTGGCCGGGTTGAGGAGGGTGCCGATGGCTTCCGGGTAAATCTGAAAAGCTGAGACACTGAAATTCTGAAAGGGAGACTCGGTTTGGGGGAAGCGGATGGCGTTGCCTTTCTCCGCGCGGGCGGGAACGGCGGTCTCTACGGCATTCATGGGCGGCTTTCACGGGCGGGCATTGGCAACCGCAGTTCTACCCGCCCGCGGCCAAGCGGGAAGGATAAAAGGCGGAGTCGACAGGGTTCAATTACCGACAGATCATGGAGTTTTGAACCACGGATTTCACGGATTTCACGGATATTCACGGATAAGAAGGGATTGTATCGAAGTTCTTTGTCTGATTTTCACGTTGAGATTTCCAAGAATGGCGACATTCAGCCCCTTTCCATAGTCTACATCCGTGACCATCCGTGGTTCAACTTCTTCATTCGCGCGCATTCGCGTTCACCTGTCCGTCGTAGCTTTAGCAAAGTCGGATTCGCGGTTGAATTTCCCTGAATAAGGTGGCCTGGAGCATGATGCCCCGGACGTTGACAAGCCGGGGACATCGGTGCATTTTCATGCGTAATGACTCAGGTAATCGAACACGATTATGGAAAGGGTAAGGTCACCCTTCGACAGATCCGCGCCGCCATCAAGGCGGTGAACGCGGAGAAACTGAAATCAGGCCGAAATGCGCCGGTGAGAGATGATGCCGGCTCCGGCAAGGCGACCCCAGCCCGATCCACGAAACGGGGATGAAGGTATCCAAGGCCTACGCCCGCCAGGTATTCCTCAACTGCCCGTTCGACGAAGCCTACAGGGATATTTTCGAGGCGATCATCTTTTCCGTTCTCCATTGCGGATTCGTCATCCGCTGTGCCAGGGAGCGCGACGATTCCGGCGAAACGCGCATCTCCAAGATCGTCGAGATCGTGCGCGATTCCCAGTTCGGCATCCATGACATCTCCCGTGTCGAGCTGGATGATGCGAATGGCCTGCCACGTTTCAACATGCCCCTTGAACTCGGGTTGTTTTTGGGAGCGAAGTCCTTCGCGGAGGCTCCGAAGCAAAAGAAGAAAAGGTGCCTGATCCTGGACAGCGAACCCTACCGCTACCAGAAGTTCATTTCCGACATCGCCGGGCAGGACATTCGCTCGCACGGAAACGACGCCCGAACCGCGCTCAAGCTGACCCGGGCATGGTTGGTAACTGTGACCCACAGAAGCCTGCCCGGTTCTCTCGAAACGGAAAAGCTCCACGATGATTTCCGGATGGATCTGCCCTCCATCCTTGCAAAGCTTTCGCTGCGTCCGGATGAGATCCAGTTCGTGGAATATGTCAAAGTGGCCAAGGAGTGGCTGAAAGACCGCCAAGCCACCGAACAGTAAACACCGGTTCACTTTCCCCATGAAAACACTCACCGCCCTCACCCTCGCCATGGCCACCGCCGTCGGCGCCTCCCCGCTCGTTAAGGAAACCCTCGCCACCGGTCTCCGCGATCCAATGGAGGTCGCCATCGCTCCAAACGGGGATTTCTACGTGGTGGAGCGGGAAGGCCGAGTCCTTCGCATCAACCCGAACACCGGCGGGACTTTCGTCATCGGAGAGATCGCCGTCCATGCGTTGAGGGTAGCGGATTCGAAGAGCAACTACGGCCGCGAGGACGGCTTGCTTGGCATCGCGCTCGATCCGAATTTCGTGAAAAACCAACGCCTGTTCCTTTTCTACAGCGCATCCGATGTGATCGCCTGCCGCCTCTCCCGCTTCACGCTCAAGGACGGGAAAATCGACCCCGCGTCCGAACTCAAGCTGCTCGAAATCCCCACCGAGCGCGAGAATAAGGTCTGCCACCTCGGTGGCTCCGTCGAGTTCGACCGCGACGGGCTGCTCTACGTTTCCATCGGAGAAAACACGAACCCCTTCGAGAGCGCGGGCGTCGCACCCATCGACAACCGCGACAAGCGCGTGGAATGGGACGCCCAACGCTCCGCCGGAAACACGAACGACCTGCGCGGCAAGATCATCCGCATCAAGCCCACAGAAACTGGCTATGAGATCCCGCCCGGAAACCTTTTCCCGCAAGGCCTCAAAGACACCCGCCCCGAGATCTATGCGATGGGCTGCCGCAACCCGTTCCGCATCTCCATCGATCCGAAAACGAAAACGCTCTACTGGGGCGAGGTCGGCCCTGACGCGCGTGATGCCACCGCCAAAGGGCCGCGCGGCTACGACGAAGTGAACCAAGCCAAGGCCGCGGGCAACTTCGGCTGGCCTTTTGTGATCGCCGACAACAAGCCCTACCCGATCCGCGATTTCGCGGCCAACACGGTTGGAAAAATGACCGATCCCGCCGCCCCGGAAAACCCCGGCCAGCGCAATACCGGCCTGAAAACATTGCCGCCCGCCCAACCCGCTTTCATCTGGTATCCTTATGCGAAAAGCGACGAATTCCCCGCTATGGGCGAGGGCGGGCGCAACGCCATGGCTGGCCCCGTTTTCTACTACAACCCTAGTAGTAAACACAACATCCTCGGGAAAGAGGACGACCGCACCCTGCTCACCTACGAGTGGATGCGCGGCAAGATTTTCAAGGTGAAACTCGACGCGCAGGAGAAGGTCGAGAAGCTGGATGTTTTCATGGAAACACTCGTCCACCCCATGGATCTGGAGATGGACAAGGACGGCTCGCTCGTGCTCCTGGAATACGGCTCCGACTGGTATTTCAACAAGAACGGGTCCGTCTCCCGCCTCCGCCCCGACGACGGCAACAAGCCCCCCACAATCACGATCAAAGCCGCCGCCAACACCTACAGCGTGGACAAGGCCGCCGATCCGGAGGGCGGCAAGCTTGTTGTCACCTGGTATCTCACCGAAGGCGTCACGGAACGGAAGCTCGGCACCGGATCCACCGTCACCGTGCCGGAAGGCACCTTCGAGGAAATCCGCGCCGTCGCTACCGATGACAAGGGCGTGATCGCCATCGCCCGCATTCCGCTCGCCACCGGCGGTGGACTGCCCACGCTCGCACTCGAACTCGGCAAAACGAACGGCAAGCCCGGTTTCGGCGACGCCGTGAATTTCAAGATCAAGTCCGACCGCATGCCCGATGCCGGCCAGATCAAGGTTCGCGCCCGCTACATACCGCCCACCGGCCATGACGCGGGCGGCCCGGAGTTCCCCGATGACATCGCGAAACTCGCAAGCGCCAGCCAGTGCCTCGCCTGCCATCAGGTCGATTCGGGCGTAGTCGGGCCCTCCTATCTCGATGTGGCGCTGCGCTACTCCGGCCAGGCCGATGCCTCCGCACGCCTCAAGGAAAAACTCAAGGCCGGCGGCGCGGGCGTGTGGGGCGATGTCCCGATGCCTCCGCAGGTCGCCCTGAAACCGGAGGACGCCGACAAACTCATCGCCGCGATCCTCGGCCTTTCCGCAGGCATGACGGAAACCCGCGGAAGCCTCAACGGAAACATCCAACTGTCTCCCGATTTCGGCGCGGAGCCGGGCGGCGCATGGGAAATCTCCGCCGAAGCCCCCGGCTACGCCCCCGCGAAGACGCGCATGCCGGCGAAGTGACGGGAGGGATCGGCCCAACAAAAAGCCCCCTCGCGTTTCCGCGGGAGGGCTTTGAATGTTGATTCTTTTCGAACGGATTATTCCGCAGCGGCGGGCTCTTCCGTTTTCGCGGCTTCCGTTTTCGCGGCTTCCGTTTTCGCGGCTTCCGTTTTCTCGGCAACCTTTTTCTTGGCTGCCTTCTTCGCGGGCTTGGCTTCCTCGGCGGCGGGCGCTTCGACCACTTCGTCGGCTTCAGCGGCGGGGAGATCGACCCACTCGATAATCGCCATCGGGGCGGAGTCGGTCATGCGTTGGCCGAGTTTCGTGATGCGGCAGTAACCGCCCTGGCGATCCGCGGCGGCCGGTGCGACCTCAGCGAAAAGTTTGGATACAGCTTCCTTCTGGCGGAGGAAAGCGATGGCGAGCCTGCGGGAATGCAGGTCGTTGCGCTTAGCTTGGGTAACCAGCTTTTCGGCGACAGGGCGCAGAGCCTTGGCTTTTCCGAAAGTGGTGCGGATGCGCCCGTGCTCGATCAGGCTGCAAGCCAGGTTGGCGAGCAGCGATTTGCGGTGCGAGGCGGTGCGTTTGAGCTTGGTAGTATTGCGGCGATGTCTCATCGGTGGCTTCCTTTATTGGTTTGGATAGGGGTGTAGATCAGTCGTCGAGGTTCTGCGCGATGAGATCGGCGAGTCCGACAGGGGTTTCGTCTTCCGCACCGAGGCGCGGGCCGCGGGTGGCGATAGAACCGCCGGCGAGAAGAGCAGGCTCGAAGCTCATGCCAAGGCCGAGGCCGAGCTCGACGAGCTTGTCCTTGATCTCGTTGAGGGACTTTTTCCCGAAGTTGCGGTATTTCAGCATCTCCGCCTCGGACTTCATGGCGAGCTGGCCGACGGAAGTGATGTTCGCGTTGTTCAGGCAGTTCGCCGCACGGACGGAGAGCTCGATCTCGTTGACAGACATGTTGAGCAGCTTCTTGAGTGCTGCATTCTCCTCGCTCGATTCAGCGGGTGCCTCTTCGAATTCGACGGCGTTTTCGTCGTAATTGACGAACACGTCGAGGTGGTGGCGGAGGATCGCCGATGCCTGGAGGAGCGCGTCCTGCGGGGTAATGCGTCCGTCCGTCCAGATATCCACGGTGAGCTTGTCGTAATCGGTCATCTGACCGACGCGGGTGGTGTCCACGCTGTATTTCACGCGGGTCACGGGGGAGAAGATCGAGTCGATCGCGATCACGCCGATGGCTTGATCCTTGCGCTTGTTCTCGTCTCCGGTGGAGAAACCGCGGCCAACGCGGACTTCGAACTCGCAATCAAACTTCACCTTTTTGTCGAGGGTGCAGATGACCTGATCCTTGTTGACCACGTCGTAAATGTTATCGCCTTGGATATCGCCTGCGGTGATGACGCCGTCCTTCTCGACCTTGATGGAAAGGATGCGGGGCTCCTTGTCGTTGTGGGCGAACTTCACCTTCTTGAGGTTCAGGACAATGTCGGTGACATCCTCGACCACACCGGGGAGGCTGGAAAATTCGTGTTGCACGCCGGCGATACACACAGACGTGATGGAGGCACCCTCTAGCGAGGAGAGCAGGACGCGGCGAAGGGAGTTGCCGATGGTGTGGCCGTAGCCGCGCTCAAAGGGTTCCGCGACAAATTGCGCGTAGGTGTCGGTGGCAGTTTCCTCGTTACGGACGAGACGGTTAGGGAGCTCGAAGCGAGCAAGCGTGATGGCTGACATGTTTGTTTTTGGTTGCCGGGTTACCCTCCAGCGAGCAGGGCGCTTTCACGCCCGGAGGACCAACGGCTTTTCGATTTCAATCGCTCGCGGGGCGCGAAGAAAGTCGTTCGGAGCCGGTCTTGCAATGTTTTTTCGCCAAAAAATCGAGATTTTCGGGGCGATTCAGCCTTTATGCTTGGAATACGGTCTTCAGGCAGCTTACTTGGTAGTGAATTTAAATCCACGTTCAGCCATGAAATCGAAGAAAAATCTCACACGATTCACTTACGAAAACGCCGCTTTCGAAGGCTGGCGGCTGTGCATCAGCCGTGGCGGCACCACATTCACGAAGTATTTCCCGGACAAGAAATTCGGTGGTCCGCGCAAGTCCCTAGACGCGGCGGAGAATGCGCTGGAAGCGCTCAAAGGCATGCTCGAAGGCGCGCCAAGGGTGAAGGGCAAACTCAGTCCCACCACCATCAAGAAAAGCGAGGCACTGCTTTCCAACCTCTGATGAGTTTCCCGATATTGCCGCTTTCCGGAATTCGGAACGGTGCTTTCATCATGGATGCTTCCTGTCATTCACTGGTTCCGCCGCGACCTGCGTGTCGCCGATAATACCGCCCTGCATCAAGCTGCCAGCCACGGCGCGCCGGTGATCCCGGTTTACATTCTGAGTCGTTGGGAAAAATCGCATCATTGGACCGGCCCGAACCGCCAGCATTTCCTATGCGGCTGCCTCGCCTCCTTGGCTAGGAACCTGGAAACCCTGCAAGGTCGCCTCATCATCCGTGAGGGCGATGCCGTGGAGGAACTGCGAAAACTCATCACCGAGACCGGATCGACCGCCATCCATTTCAACCGCGATCCCGACCCCTTTGGAAAAGCTGTCGAAGCAAGACTCGAAACACTCTGCAAGCAACTTGGCATCGGCTGCCACGGTCATGACGACGTCGCCCTACACAACCCCACCGCCGCCCTCACCCAATCCGGCTCCCCCTACAAGGTCTACACCCCGTATTCGAGAAATTGGCTTTCGCTGAAAAAACCCGCCCCGCTGCCGAAACCAAAATCGCTTTCCACTCCGAACGGCATCCCATCGCTCGATCTCCCCACGGTCGCCTACTGGGGCTTGGAAACACCCGCCGCCGCTCTCCCCGACCCCGGCGAGCGCGCCGCCCGAATCCGCATGGATCGCGCTATTTCCGAGATCATCTCCACCTATTCCGCGCGCCGCGACCTCCCCGCCGAGGACGGCACCTCCCGCCTCTCGCAGGATCTCCGCTACGGCCTGATCTCCGTCCGCACCCTTTTTCATAAAGTCACCGAAGCCCGGCAATCCGCCTCCCCCGCCGCGCAGTCGTCCATCGACATCTACATCAAGGAACTCGCCTGGCGGGAATTCTACTTCGCCATCCTCCACCATTTCCCGCATGTCCTCGACCACGAGTTCAACGCAGATTGGAAAGGCCTACCGTGGGACGAACCCGGCGAGAAATTCGAGCTTTGGAAGCAGGGCCGCACCGGTTTCCCCATCGTCGATGCCGGGATGCGCCAGTTGCTTGCCACCGGGTTCATGCACAACCGCGTCCGCATGATCACCGCCATGTTCCTCACCAAGGATCTCCACATCGATTGGAAACTCGGCGAGTCCCACTTCATGCAGCACCTCACCGATGGCGAGATCGCCTCCAACAACGGCGGGTGGCAATGGTCCGCCGGCACCGGCGCGGACGCCGCCCCCTACTTCCGCATCCAGAATCCCTGGTCACAGACCGCCAAGCACGATCCCGACGGCAAATACATCAAGCGCTGGATCCCCGAACTCGCAGAGGTCCATCCAAAACGTTTCCAAGCCCCCCCGGAAGACGGCCGTCCGCTCGCGCCCAGCTATCCCCTCCCCTGCGTCGATCACAAAACCGAGCGCGACCGGACGCTGGCCATTTTCAAGAAGCATCGGGGAAAATGACCCGCATCGGTAACCCGATGTTTTTTACTGCAGTGAGCATCTCCGCTATCCATTCACGGAGCAGCGGAAATGAGGTGGGCGGATTTCCAAGCACCTGATTACTACTCCGGCAGCGGCTTGCCTTTCGTTTCCGGAAGGAAAGGCAGGACCAGCAGTCCCAGTAGGAAAATCAGACACATGCACGAGGCGGCATCGCGGAAGGCGTCAATCTTCGCAATGCCCACGTCCCCACCAACCGCCGCAGCCTTCAACGCCGCTTTGTCCGCGAGACTCTTGGCCAGCAGCGCGAGGGTCAGTGGTCCTGTCGCCGCGAGATAACGTCCGACGTTATAGCAGAACGACACGCCCGTCGCACGCAAGCGGGTTGGGAAAAGCTCGGGCAGGTAGATCGAGAATCCTGCAAACACCGAAAGCTGGAAGAAGCCCATCAAGGGTGCCATCCACAGGATATCCCAGCGCCCGTTGATTTTTCCAAGCATCTGGAAAACGAAGACCGTCATCACCAGCGCACCCAGGAAGAAGAATGCGAAGGCTTTCTTGCGCCCGATCCACTCCGTCACACGGGTGAAGGCCATCATGCCAAAAAATGCCCCGACATTGAAACATAGGAGATTCATGGAACTCCAAATCTGTTTCCCCTTGTTAATCTCCTCCACCGTTGCGCCGCTCGCTTTGAAATGATTGGTGATGATATCGCCGACGAGGTCGGTGGAAAACACCCCGATCCCCCAAAGCCCGATCACCCCGGCGCATGAAAGTACCATGCCGAGCAGGGCATGCCGCCGCCAAGTGGGATGACCGAAAAGATCCTTGTAGGAACCGGATTTTTTTCCCTCGGCAGTGGCGCGGTCGCGGGCCTCGATCCACGCCTGAGGCTCCTTGATGCGGAGCTGGATCGTGGCAACCATGAAGGCTGGCAGCGCACCGATCACAAACAACCACATCCAATAGTTCGGGTTGGTGCCGATCGCGGTAAGGGCGATCCCCAATCCAATGAACCCCGCTGCCACGTTTCCGACCGCGGAAAACGATTGCAGCACACCCAGCGCCCGCGGACGCACTCCGCTGGGTACCGTGTCCGCCACAAGAGCCACCGCGAGACCAAAAACCCCACCCACACCCAGCCCGGTGATGAAGCGGAAGATACAGAAATCCATGTAGTGCGGCGACAATCCCTCAAACCAAGGCACGGAAGTCAAATGGAGTGCCTGGGCGATCGTCGGCAACTTGGGAAACCCCGCCAGCGCGGAAAGACCCGTCGCCAGTGAGTATAGCAGGACGGTCACCGCCAGCATCTTGACCCTGCCATAGCGATCCCCCAGCGATCCGAAAATCATCCCACCCGTCGCCCAGCCGAAGACGAAGATCGCTGTAGCGATTCCTCCAAAAAACTTGGTGTCCTGTCCCTTGTCCAACAGCGCCGCCATCGCAGGATTCCGCGCGAGGTTGAAAAGCTGCTGATCCAGGCAATCAAACATCCATGCCAACGTGGCTACGATAAACACCAGACGTTGGTAAGGGGCTAGCTGTCCCCACCAACCGTTGGAGTTCGTGGATGATGGTGCGGTTTGGTTCGACATCGGATGGTTTTTGCTTCAAGGCACTCCACCGACACACACACCCGCCGACAAGCACTATTTCATAGGCAAGTTTATGCGCCAAAGTTGTGATAGAAATCGATGTAAATGATCGGTTATCTTCCCGTCGCCGCCGCAGGGCTCATACGCTTCATACCAGACAGAGAAACCATGAAAAACCAAGTTGCCCAGACCGAATCTGAAATGCTCGACCTCGCCCAGACCAAGGGGCCGTTCGGGAAAGCCGCCATTTATCTCAAGCTCTCCGGCCCCGGCTGGCTCCAGGGTGCAGTGACGCTGGGCGGAGGCTCTCTCGCAGGTGCGCTCTACGTGGGGATCATTTCCGGCTACCAGCTTCTCTGGCTCCAGCCGCTCGCAATGATCCTCGGCGTGATCATGCTTTCCGCGATCGGCTACGTGACCCTCTCCACCGGCCGCCGCCCCTTTGAATCCGTGAAAACCCACATCTCCCCTGTGCTGGCGTGGGCGTGGGCCATTGCCACGCTGATGGCCAACATCGTCTGGGCGATGCCCCAGTTCAGCCTCGGCATCGGCGCGATGCAGCAGAACATCTTCCCTTTCCTCGGCACCTCGCAGGCCTCAACCATTGGCGTGGCGCTGCTGTTCTTCGTGGTCGGCATGCTCATCAACTACGCCTACGAGACCGGCAGCAAGGGCGTGAAGATTTTCGAGGACGTCCTCAAGGCCATGGTCGGCCTGATCGTGGTCGCGTTTTTCCTGGTGGTCGGCGTTCTGACGTTTTCCGGCACCATCAGCTGGGCTGAAATTTTCAACGGGATGATCCCGCGCGCCGGCGATCTCTACACCCCCGCCAAGGATTACCTCGCGCCCATCGCCGCCACCGGCGAGTTCGCGGAGTATTGGACCAAGGCCATCGTCAGCAGCCAGCGCGATATCATCATGACCGCCTTCGGCACGGCGGTCGGCATCAACATGACCTTCCTCCTCCCCTACTCCATGCTCCGCAGGAAATGGGGACGCCGCCAGCGCGGGCTGGCAATCTTCGACCTATCCATCGGCCTCATCGTACCCTTCGTTCTGGCCACCTCCTGCATCGTCATCGCCGCAGCAGCCGCGTTCCACGCGAAGACGGCGGACATCCTCAATCCCGACGGCACGCCCATCCCCGCCGCTGCGAAAAGTTACTATGCCGCGTTCGAGACCCATCCCTCCGTCGTGGAGGCCATCGCGAAATCGCCTGCGGCGGAGAAAGCCGCCGCCACAGCAATTTCTGTCGCCGCCCTCCCGGAAGCCGACCGCAAGGTCGGGGCCATGCTCGCCCAGCGCGGCAACATCCAGCTCGCCACGACCTTAGCTCCGCTCACCGGGCCGGGCATCGCCCAGAAAGTTTTTGGTCTCGGCGTATTGGGCATGGCGGTGTCGACCATCATCGTCCTGATGCTGATGAACGGTTTCGCTCTCACGGAAATGCTGGGCAAACCCGGAGACCGCAAGATCCACCTCATTGGCTGCGCGATGTCCGGCCTCGGCGGTTTTGCGGGCGCGTTCCTGTGGGGCAACCCCGACGCCCGCGCTGCTCTCGCCGTCCCCACCTCCGTGATCGGCGGATCCATGATCCCCATCGCCTATTTCACCTTCCTGCTGATGATGAATTCCAAGCCCTTGCTCGGCGCCGACATGCCCGTGGGCGGTGCGCGAATCCGCTGGAACATCCTCATGATCACCGCCACCGGCATCGCCACCGGCGGCTCGGTATGGGCTCTTTCCGCGAAAGGTGTCCCCGGCTACATCGGCTTGGGCATTCTCGCCACTCTTGCCATCCTCGGCACGGTCGGTTTCCTCAAAAAGAACCGAGCCTAGACAGGACCAATCCAACTGTCACTTCCCGGCGGGAATGAAAATCCCTTCCCTCGCGATCTGCCGCCCGTCGAGAGGGAAATCGCCGCGTTCGGCAAGGACACGCCGGGCAATGTGAAAGCATTTCCAAGCCCGCGCGATGCGCACTTCCTGCAGCGGCCCGCTCATCCGCGTGGCGAGGTGCTGGAAATGGCGCACCGGATTGCCGAGGAATCCCGCCGTGCCGTCCGCCGCGTGTTCCATGATCCACTCCAGGGCGGCGTAGGGCCACGGCCATTTTTCCAGAACCGGATCATCATCCCGCAGGTCGGCAGAGAAAGCCTTGTTGAGTTGTAGGATCGACTGCGCCGGCTTTCCCGCAAGCCAATATCCCTGCGCGAAAGCGAGCGCGTCGAGATAGAAAGCGCCGCCGCGATTCGTCCCGTGGCACACGGGTAGAGACTGGTCACAATCCGGCAGATGAGGGCATGGCATCATTCAATGGATCGTATATAACAGATACGGCCTATCGCAAGGCCAAGCTACAATCTCCTTGCCCCACTCGGGGGAAACCGGAATCCTCCCGCGCGTATGAGCAACCGTCTTGAAGGAAAAGTCCTCGTCGCCCAAGGTGGCGGCCCCACCCCGGTCATCAACCAAAGCATCGTCGGCGTCGCGCTGGAAGCCCGGAAATTCTCGCAGGTCACCTGCATCTACGGCGCGGTGCACGGCGTTTCCGGCATCATCAACGAGAACTTCGTCGATCTCACCCGGGAAACGACCCACAACCTCGAACAGGTCGCCGGAACCCCGTCCTCCGGCCTGCTTTCCACCCGCGACAAGCCCGATGAGGATTACTGCGCACGCATGTTTGAGGTCATGAAAGCCCATGACATACGCTATTTTTTCTACGTCGGCGGCAACGATTCTTCGGACACCGTCCGCATCGTCAACGAGCAGGCGAAGGCCGCGGACTACGAGCTGCGCGCGATCCACATCCCCAAGACCATCGATAACGACCTGATGGAGAACGACCACTGCCCCGGCTTCGGCTCCGCGGCCCGCTTCGTCGCCCAGGCCTTCATGGGTGTGAACCTCGACAACCGCGCCCTCCAAGGCGTTTACATCGGCTGCATCATGGGCCGCCACGCCGGCTTCCTCACCGCCGCCTCCGCTCTCGCGCAGAAATATTTCAACGACGGCCCGCACCTCGTCTATGTACCGGAGCGCCACTTCAAGACCGAGCAGTTGCTCGCCGACGTGGATCGCGTCTATTCGAAATACGGCATGTGCACGATCGCCGTTTCCGAAGGCATTTCCGACCCGGACGGCACTCCCATGATCGTGAAACTCCTCGGCAAGGAGGAGCGCGACTCCCACGGCAACGTCCAGCTCTCCGGCACCGGCGCACTCGGAGACCTCCTCGCCGATACGATCCGCGACGGCCTCAAGATCAAACGCGTGCGCTCCGACACCTTCGGCTACCTCCAGCGCTCCTTCATGGGCATCCAGTCGGACCGCGATGCCCGCGAAGCCCGCGAGGTCGGCGAGAAAGCCGTGCAATACGCGATGTGGGACAACGTCGACGGATCGGTCGCGATCAAGCGCCCCGTGCTCGATTACTCGGTCGATTACGAGCTGGTGGATATCAAAAAAGTCGCCGGAAAAACCCGCCACATGCCGGACAACTTTATCAACGCGGAAGGCAACGGCGTCACGCAGGATTTCATGAACTACTGCCGCCCGCTGCTCGGCTCTAACATGCCCGAGCCACACCGCCTCCGCGCACCCGCCGTCGCAAAAATCCTCAACCGCTAAACAGGCTGATCTTTCTAAAATGAGAAGCCCCCGCACGGTAACAACCGCCGGAGGCCTGCAAATCAAGATCGGCCAAAAAGGCTAGATCACTTGAGGGTTCACTGCCCTTCAGGAAGGAGAAGCGGGAAACCTCCGCCAGCAGGAGCGGGCGGGGCATCCTTGATCTCGACCAGTTCGAGTTCAAAGATCAGCGTGCTGTTCGGCGAGATCTGGGCGCTGCGGCGCTCCTCACCGTATGCCAGTTTGCTGGGTATGAAAAGTTTCCACTTCGCTCCGACGGGCATCAAGCCGAGCGCCTCCTTGAACCCATCAACTACAGCAAGAGTCATGGCGACCGGAGTCCCTTCCGGTGAGGCGTCGAATTCGGTGCCGTCGATCAGGCTGCCCTTGTAGTTCACCATGAACTGCTTCTCGGGTTCGCCTTCCTTCGGTGCCACATACTTGGATTCGCCGCCCTTCGCGAGTACCTCGTATTGGAGTCCGCTCTCAAGGGTTTTCACGCCCTCGCGCTTGCCATTTTCGGCGAGGAATTTGGTTCCCGCTTCGAGGTTCGCTGCGGCGGCGGCCTTCTCGCGCTCCTGCAACATCTCGCCGAAGGCGGTCATCGCGATCTGGAGACGCGCTTCCTCAAGCTCGGGTTTCTCGCCTTTAACAGATGTCTTGAAGCCCTGAATGAAGGACTTCATCTCAAGGTCATTGAGCTTTACCCCAAAGCGACCGAACTCCTGGCCGAAAACGCCTCCTGTGCGGTAACCGAGTGCGTAGGAGGTATCTTTCTTGGCTTCCGCCGCGTTCACTGGCGCTGGGGCAACCGGTGCGGGCGCTGCTTCTGGAGCAGGTGCAGTCTCTTTGGGCGCGTTCTGTGCGGTTGCAATTCCCGTCGCGGTAAGCGCGATGAGGCTCATCCGCGCGGCATTATGATACAAATTGTTTCTCATGTTTTAAGGTGTGTCCGCGCACCCTAGGAGCGACCCACCACCGTGTCCAGAACCGCTTTCCAACATTTTTCCCCACGTTCCCAAGACCTACGAGGATGACAGACGGAGCTGCCACCCCTTCCATCCATTTGCCGCAAAACGATCCCCATGCTTACGTCAAACCCCCACCCGCAGATCTCTCATACTCCACAAAACCCCTTCGCCGCCGCGCCCCATCCTGCCTCCTTTCCGTAAACCTCTCACGCGCCCCCGCAAACGCCTCGTTCACAAACGCCTTGCTACCGATCACCGCCCCGTCTGTAAAAAACCCTCAATGACCGAGCGGGCGGCCATTTAGGAAAGATGGTCTTTCGTGCCACACCATTGCTGAAGAGGGAGTCGGTTGGCGAGGAAGGTTCCGGCGGCAGCTCCGAGGAGATCGGCGAGCCAGTCGAAAGGGTCGTTTCCGGAACGGCCGGGGGTGAAGGTCTGATGAAATTCGTCCAGCGCTCCGATCAAGGCGAAGAGCAGGATGGGGGTTGCGACGAGGATCATGGCATGCGCGGCGCGGCCGTATTTCAGCAACTGATGGGTGGCGAATAGGAATGAGCCGCCCATGAAATACACGAAATGCATGACCTTATCCATGTGCGGGATCTCCGGGCCATCTACATGGGGCGTGGCCGGGAGCGAGGAGAGCAGGAAAAGTGTGATTGCCCAAAGGATCACGGACAACAGCCAGAGGCGCGGGGAGATGAGGGCGCGGCGCAACATGGGACAGCCGGGCGGTCAGGGCTTTTTCATCTCATCCTCAAGGCGCTCCGCGAGCCATTGTTTCATCATCGACTGGTAGTTGAGGAAACGGGAGCGGGCGATGCGTTTGATGCGTGAAAGCATGCGCGGATCGAAGCGGAGGGTGATGGTGGTCGACTCTCTGGAATCCGCCACGTGTATGGAGACCGCCATGAGTCTAGGATCCATCTCGTGCTCTTGCCAGAAGGCGTTTTCGGCGGCGTCGTTTTCAAAATCGGGAAGCTGAGCCCAGGATGTGATCGGTTTCATGAATTCAGCGGGTTTCGTTGTAGTTGCGGTCGTAGAAGCGGCGCTCGGCGTCGCTCATCTCGCGGGCGGCGACGACGCGGGCGACTTTCCCGTCGGTGGTGAAAGCGAGGAAAAGGTGGCGATCGGCGATGGTGCGGCCGAGGGCATAATAGCGGGATGCCCCGTCCTCGCGGTCGTTGTCTGGCAGAAAGCGAAGGGCAAAAGGATCCTCGAGGATTTCCTCAAGCTCCCCCGGCTTGATGTGGCGGAGGTCGAAAGGTGCGTCGATGAGGTTGAGGTCCATATGGGAGATGTTAAGAAACCAGAGGCCGGAATCCAGATAAGACATTCCGAATTCGCTATATCCTGAGGTGTGGGAGGATTTTGTCGAGCGCGGCTTCGGCGGTTAGGCCGTGGAGCGTGTGGAGAATCTCCGGCTTGCCGTGTTCGATGAACTCGTCAGGCCAGCCGATGCGCTCCACGCGGGTGGCGATGCCTGCATCGTGGAGGTGCTCGATGCAGGAAGCGCCGAAGCCGTTGGCGAGGACGTGATCCTCGAAGGTGCAGACCACCTTGCAGCTCCGCGCGACCTTTTCCAGGAGGGCGGTGTCGAGGGGTTTGATGAAACGTGGATTCACGAGGGAAACGGAAAATCCTTTTTCCTCAAGCAGCTCCTTGGTGCGAACGGCCATGCTGAAAAAGGTGCCGAGGCCGATGAGTGCGACATCGGTTCCCTCCTGGATCAGCTCGCCCTTGCCGAGGTGGATGGGAGCGCATTTCGCAGCGGCAGGCGTGCCGGCGATGACGCCGCGCGGGTAGCGGATCGCGGTGGGACCGATGTCATAGGCGGCCATCCATTTCAGCATCGCGGTCAACTCCGCCTCATCCTTGGGCTGCATGTGGATGATGTTCGGGATGTGGCGCAAGTATCCGATATCGAAAAGTCCGTGGTGGGTGGGGCCGTCGTCGCCGGAGAGTCCGCCGCGATCCATGCAGAGGCGGACGGGGAGGTTCTGCAGGGCGATGTCATGGATGATCATGTCATAAGCCCGCTGCATGAAGGTGGAGTAGATGGCTAGGAAAGGGCGGCAGCCCTCGGTGGCTAGGCCGGCGGCGAACAGCGCGGCGTGTTCCTCGGCGATGCCTACGTCGAAGTAGCGGTCCGGGAGTTCCTTTTTGAAAATCTCCAGCTTCGTGCCGCCCGGCATGGCGGCGGTGATGGCGACGATTTTGGGGTCGTCGATGGCGAGATCGGTGACCGTGCGCCCGAAGATGTCGGAGCAGGTGGGTGTAGCAACCGTGTCGGTGGAGCCGTCTTCGATCTTGTAGGCGCCGAGGCCGTGGAATTTGCCGGGGTTATCGAGAGCGGGTTGGTAGCCGCGGCCTTTTTCCGTGATGATGTGGAGGACGGCGGGTTCGTTGAGTGTCTTGAGGTGCTCGAAGGTGCGGATCAGCAGCGGGATGTCGTGGCCGTCGATGGGGCCGAAGTAGCGGAGTCCGAATTTCTCGAAGAGGACATTGGGGAAAAGGAGGTTCTTCGCGCCTTCCTCAACGCGGTGGGCGATCTTGCGGACGGCTTTTCCGAGTACCTTTTCCACGAAATCTGCGGCGGTGGTGCGGACAGCGGAGTAGGTGGCGTGGGTCTGGAGGGCGTTAAAATAGCGGGCGATGGCTCCGACGTTTTTATCGATCGACCACTCATTATCGTTCAGGACGACGATGAATTTCCGCGTGGTTTCGGCGATGTTGTTGAGGGCTTCCAGGGTCGGGCCGCAGGTGAAGGCGGCGTCACCTGCGATGGCGACTACGTGGTTATCGCCCCCGGCGAGGTCACGGGCGGCGGCCATGCCGAGAGCGGCGGAAAGGGCGGTGCCCGCGTGACCGGCGCCGTAGGAATCGTGTTCAGATTCGGTGCGGAGGAGGAAACCGTTGAGCCCCTTGTAGGTGCGGATCGTGTCGATGGTGGCGGCGCGGCCGGTGAGTATCTTGTGGACATAGCCCTGGTGGGAAACATCGAACACGAACTTGTCTGCGGGCGTGGAGAAAACCCGGTGCAGGGCGATGCTCAACTCGACGACGCCGAGGTTCGGGCCGAGGTGGCCACCGGTGATGGAGAGGCAGTTGATCAGGGTTTCACGGATCTCCGCGGCGAGGGCGATGAGATCCGTTTCGGTCAAACTATGCAGATCTGCCGGTGCGCGGATGGCGCCAAGAAGGGGGCCGAGCTTGGTCGCATGGGTAGCGCCGTCGGTGGTTTCAGAATAAAGTGATGTCATTATCTTCTTCGGGATCTCCGGTCTCGGGTTCCGGAGTTTTCTCCGTTTCCTGGTCCGCGAGCGTAATCAGCTCAATGCGTTTCCGCGCGCCGGTGAGGACGGAATCGCAGTGTTTCAAAAGGCGCGCGCCATTTTCGTAGCGGGCAATCAGTTCCTCAAGCGGGAGTTGTTCGCCCTCCATCTCCTCGACAATATTCTCGAGCCCGGCCATCGCGTCCTCGAAAGAGAGGTCGGTGGTGGGGTTGGAGGTATCGGACTTGCGGCGGGAGGGCATCGTTTTGGCTGGTTGGTTCGGAAACGGCACGGGGAGAAAGCCTATTCCTGCGTGTTTTCAGAGCTATTACCCAGGGCGCGATCCGAGTAATAGACCATATCCATATCAACCAGAGTGGCGCGATAAGGATATCGGCGGGTGATTTCCTCGATTTTCTTGTCCTTGTCGTAGATCGATATGCCGTCCGGGTAGGTCGCTAGGAAGACACGGCCAGACAACACGAGTGAAGTGAAATCCTTGTATTTTGCCGCCACTTCCATCGCGTTTCCAGAACCGTGGGAGGATGGCGAGATGAGGATGCCTGCAACGGGAGTTTCCAGGTCGGCGGCGGTGCTTTCCATTTCAGCAAAATCAAGGCGACTGGAAGGTAGCCAGATCGAAATGCGATCCGCATACCATGCCACGGCCCAGGGTTGATCGGAGAAACAAATTTGCTGGTTGGTAAGCCATTTGCCGAGTCCGAGATTCAGAGCGAGGGGCAAGTAAGGTGGCCAGTGCGGGACTCCCGTGTCATTGCGATCCATCCCTAACCGAACCTTGTTCGGCAATGACAAGACTAGCGGCAGTGCGGTGAACCCGATGATCAGGGTGTGATGCAAGTTCTGAATCACCGGGGCGGATATGACGATAGGCAGTTTGCTCCAGAGAATCGATACGACGGCGAGGCCGTAAGCTGTCATCAAGGGTGCGAAAAGGAGGTGGGTTTGGTTCGGGTCTAGCTCTTTGGTGGAAACCCCATAGATGGATAGGCCGAAGGCCGAGACGGTAAACATCAGCAGGATAGCCCATCGGAACCGGGCGATCGACGGTCGCTTGAAGGGGTGCAAGAGCGAGAGGAAGAAGAGGGGTGCGACGATGATGCCGCCGAGAAAGGGAATCAGGCTTGAGGCCTGGAGAACGGTGGTTCGGAGAATTGATGAGACGAAGCCCCTATTGAGCAGCGGGTAATCCTCGAGGTCGCGGATACGCATGATTGATTCCTCGGTGCCCCCACCGATTCCGTTGTAAAGGTTCAGATACGCGGTGCCGAAGGGGCTTCCGGAAATAGCTGTATTGCGCAACATGATGAAAACCATCGGGATCAGCAGGATGAAAAGGATGGTGATACCCACCACGCCCCGCGGACGGAATGCGACCGCCGCGAAAATGATGTAGCCGATGGAAATCCAGATCGTCACGTAGTGTGTCAGCGCGAGAAGCGTGAAAAACACTCCGGCGATGATAGCGGGAATGTAAGGAATGCGCCCTTCGCTGGAATCTTCCACGGCTCGGTAGACGAAATACGCAGCGCAGCTGAAAAGCAGCAGCATCAGCATCTGCGGAAGCCCTGCCATGGAATAATTCCAGAAGGTTTCACAAAACAACATGAGGATGGCAGTGACCCCCGCGATTTTCTGGTCGAAAATTCTGGAAACAAGCAGGTAGGTGACCCCGATTGACATCAGGAAGCAAAGGGTGGATACCGTCGCGATGACGCGATCCAGCGGGAAAACCATTTCGTTTTCCTTCATTTGCCAACGGGCGGCGTTATCAGCGCCAGCCAACTTGAGCACAGCCGCGTTGAGGAGGGGGTTGAGGGGTGAGTGGTAGGTATCCTTGAATCCCTTGAAAGCGAGCGCCGTGCCCCCTTGGGTTTCAACTGCCTGTTCATAAGCAATGGGTCGGATGACCTTGGTGGTGAGTCCGTTGCCACGAGCCACTTCGCGGGCGATCTGCGCCTGTTCCATAGCCTGAGGGGCATTGAGGCCACGGAAGAAAATGAATAGGTTCGCCAACGTCAGCAGGATAAGTATCAGGAAAAACAGGCTGCGGCGGATGATGATGCCGGCGTCGAATTGAGTGAGTGATTTGCTCATGTGGAAGGAGTGGATATGCTATCCGGGTGGAAACTTAAAGCCCTAGTTCCTTGATTTTTCGTTGCAGAGTTCTGCGGCTGATACCGAGCAGTTCCGCGGCCTTCGTGCGGTTGTCGGCAGATTCGGCGAGCGCCCGGCGAATCGCGCCTTTCTCCAGTTCACTCAGGTTGAACTGGGGAGGATGGGTAATGCCCGCTTTGCCGATGGCTTGGGCGGCATGGGGGTATGCCGGCGTCTCTTTCAGAAAAGCCGGGAGATGCTCAACGCCGATCTTGTCATCGTTTGACATGACCACGCCGTGTTCGATGGCAGTGCGAAGCTCGCGGACATTTCCCGGCCACGGGTAGGAGGCGAGGCGGTGGATCGCCTCGTCGGTGAGCGGCTTCACCGGGCGACCGTTTTCCTCCGCGAATTCTCCGAGAAAGGAATTTGCCAGCAGCACGATGTCCTCCGGCCTTTCCCGCAGGGTGGGCATTTTGACGGACACCACATGCAGGCGAAAGTAGAGATCCTCGCGGAAATTCCCTGCATCGACGAGTTGGCGGAGGTTTTTGTTGGTGGCGGCGATGAGGCGGACATCGACTTTGATCGGCGAGTTCGAGCCGACGCGTTCGATGGATCTTTCGGAAAGGGCGCGGAGGAGCTTCACTTGGGTGGCGGCGTCGATTTCGCCGATTTCATCGAGAAAAAGGGTACCTCCATCCGCCTGCTCGAAGCGGCCGATCCGTTTCTGCGCCGCCCCCGTGAAGGAGCCTTTCTCGTGGCCGAAAAGCTCGGATTCGAGGAGCTGCGGGGAAAGCGCGGCGCAGTTCACGATCACCAGTTTCGATGTGGGACGGCCGGAGAGGTGGTGGATCGCGTGGGCGACGACTTCCTTGCCGGTGCCCGATTCCCCCTCGATGAGAATGGTGGCGCGGGTCGGCGCGACCTGTTCGATCAGCTCGGTGACGCGTTTGATTTCCGGGGATTTTCCGATCAGGCGGGAAAGACTGGCGCCCTGTTTCACCTGCTTGGTGAGTTGGACGTTTTCCGTTTCCAGCGTCCGGGAGCGGAGGGCGCGCTTGAGCAGCATCTCGACCTCGTCAAGGTTCAGCGGCTTGGTGACGAAGTGGAACGCGCCCCGGCGCATGGCCTCCACGGCGGTATCGACCGAGCCGTAGGCGGTCATCATCAGAATCATGGGTGGCGCGGGCAGTTTCGCGGCGGTGTCGATGAGATCCATGCCGGAGTCGCCGCCGAGGCGGAGGTCGGTGAGCAAAAGCTGGATCTCCTCGCTTTTCAGGATGGCAAGCGCTTCGGAATTGTTCGAGGCCAGATAGACGTCGAAATCCTCCTCCAGCGCGCTGCGAAGCCCCTCGCGGGTGGCGCGTTCGTCGTCAACGATGAGGAGGGTAGGAAGCATGGTGGAATAAAAACTGAAACGCTGAAAAACTGAAACGCTGAAATTGGGGCTACGCGTCAATCACCGGCGAATGCAGCAATCTCGGGCTCGGGGCGGTGTGGGGGAGATGGATGAGGATGTGGGTGCCTTGGTCGGTTTGGGATTGGATTTCGATTTCGCCGCCGTGTTCGCGGATAATGCGGCGGACGATGAGGAGGCCGAGACCGGTGCCGGAGGATTTCGTGGTGCGGTAGGGTTCGAAGAGGCTGCCCATCTGCTCGGGCGGGATGCCGGTGCCATTGTCGGAAATGGAGATGAGGAAATCGGTTTCCGTGGAGCGGGTGCGGATCCCGATCACGCCGTTTTCCCCAGCGATGGCCTGGTAGGCATTGCGGATGAGGTTGTAGAAAACCTGCTGAAACTGATCGGGATCGACCAAGGCCATGGGGAGCTTCGGCGAGAGATCGAGATCCACGGTGATGCCGCGGGAAACGATTTCCGGTTCGAGCAAGGTCAGGGTCTGGCCGAGGATGGCGTTGAGGTTGCTGCGGTCGCGGCGGGGGGTGGTGGGGCGGACGGCGTGGAGGAACTGCTTGAGGATGGTGTCGAGCCGTTGGATTTCCTGGCGGGCGGTGTGCATGTGCTCGGAGAGGCCCTTGCGGTCGGCGGGGGCGAGGCGGCGGAGTTTCCGCTCCATGAGCTGGAGATGGATGTCGAGGGAGTTGAGCGGGTTCCCGATCTCGTGGGCGACGCCGGCGGCGAGCAGGGTGAGGGCGTTGAGGCGCTCGGATTCGAGGTTCTCCTGCGTTTCGGCATGGCTGCTGGTCAGGTCGCGGATCAGCATCACGTGGCCGAGGGGTTGCTCGTGTTTCTTCGGGCCGTCGATGGGAGAGAGGTAGAAATTGAGTTTCCGGTGCTCGGGGTAAAACACCTCGATGTCCCGGGAAACGGCCACGGAGGAGCCGCTTAGGGAAATGCTGTCGATGCCGCGGATCTTGTCGGCAAGGCGCTGGCCGAGGCTTTCGGCGGCGTCCAACCCGAAGAAGCGGCAGGCGGCGTGGTTGAGGAACAGGATTTTTCCGTCCGGATCCAGGATGATCAGCCCCTCTTGCAACGCCTCGAACACGTTCTCCAGGAAACCTTTCTCCTGGATCAGCCGCGTGACGATCTGCTGGATCTCCCCCGGTTCCACCCGGTCAAGGCGGGCGACGAGTTTTTCGAGGAATCCTGACTTCACGGGCGGGAGGATGGGGAAGATGGCGGGGAAATCCAAATCATATTCATCGCCCCCGAAGCCGTCGTGATGAGGCCGCCTCCGCTTTCAACAAGCGGGTGGCGTCGCTGAAACATTTTCCTTCCTGAGGCGTAGAGAAGCAGATTAAACCAAACCTGTAAGGCAAACGCCCTGAGCAACATCATGAACCCCGCAAAATTACTTATCGCCGCCCTTTTCTGCCTCAGCTTTTCCGCCTGCCTGGCGGAGGAAACCAAAGCTGATGCAGGATTCAAGCCGCTCTTCGACGGCAAGACCCTCGAGGGCTGGAAAAATCCCTACAAGCATGGCGAGGCCAAGGTGGTGGACGGCGAGATTCATCTCATCGCCGACAACAAGTTTTTCCTGGTGACAGAGAAGACCTACGCGAATTTCGTATTCGAAGGCGAAGTGCTGCTGCCGGAGGGGAACGCAAACAGCGGGTTCATGTTCCGGGCCCAAGCGGAGCCGGGCAAGGTTTATGGATACCAATCCGAGGTGGACGGCGATCCGAACCGCAAGTGGTCGGGCGGTCTTTACGACGAAGGCGAAGGGCGCAGGGCTTGGTTTATCAGCCCGATCAAGGGTGACAAAGAGAGCGAAGCGGCTTTTCGGAAACGTGCGGGCGACGCGTTCAAGCGCAACGATTGGAACACCTACCGGATCACCTGCAAAGGCAACAAGATCACCATCGAGGTGAACGGCGTGGTCACCACGGATTGCGAGGATGACAAAGATGCGAGCGGCGTGATCGGCATCCAGCATCACGGTGAGAAGGGGCAGACCTACAAGTTCCGCAACCTACGCATCAAGGAACTGGATTGATCGGTTCGTTGGATTTTCACCGCAGAGGTGCACCAAACTTCGCTACCTCCTTCGCCAAGGCTTCCTCCTACGCCAAGGCTTCGGCGGACAAGACGGCGGTCAAGAAAGCTACGAATGGCAGCAAGGTCGCGAAGGGACGCAGAGCTTGGGTGATGTTGGAATCGTGATTTTTCCTAAGGCATGAACGTGAGCAATGAACTGATCCGGGGCGCAAGGGTTCTTGCCGACGAACTCCGTCCGCTGCGTTTTTCCGATCCCGTCACGCACACCTACCTGACTCTCGATTACGCGGGTGCCGGGCATGAGGCGTATCTGGCAAAATTCGGTGCGACGCGGAAACGTGTTCTGTTGCTGGGCATGAATCCCGGCCCTTATGGCATGGCGCAGACCGGGGTTCCGTTCGGGGAAATCGCGGCGGTGCGGGATTGGATGGGGCTGAATCCGGAGATCGGGAAACCGGCGGAAGAGCACCCGAAGCGGAAAATCCTCGGCATGACCTGCCCGAAATCCGAGGTAAGCGGGCGGCGGTTGTGGGGTTTGTTTGCGGAGAAATTTCCCAACGCGGAGGACTTTTTTACAGACCACCTCGTGATCAATTTCTGCCCGCTGATCTGGATGAAGGATACGGGCGCGAACCTCACGCCGGACAAAATCCGGACGGCGGAGATGGCTGCGGTGGACAAGGCTTGCCAGAAGCATTTGCGGCGCGTCATCGAAATCCTGGAACCCGAATTTCTAATCGGTGTCGGTGGCTACGCGGAAAGCCAGATGATCGCGGCGCAGGAAGCACTGGGCACGAACGCCGTGACGGGCAGGATACTCCACCCCTCCCCCGCATCCCCCGCCGCGAACCGGGGATGGGCGGAGGTAGCGAAAAGGCAGCTCAGGGAACTGAAGGTTTGGTGAAAACCCTGCGTATCACTTCGAATTCGCTTTCACGAAGTCGATGGCCGCTTTTACATGGGAAACGTTGTCCTTCCAGTGGTTCTCATGCTCGACGGAGATGTGACCGTCAAAATTCTGCCTCTTCAACTCTTCAAGGCAGGCTTTCACATCGACCACACCGGTGCCGACGGTGACGACGTCGGCCTGGCCGTCCTTTTCCTTGTCCTTGAGGTGGACGCTGATGATGCGGCCTTCGAGGATGCGCAAAGCCTCGACGGAATCGAGATGCGAGGTGCGCCAGTGGCCGAGGTCGGCGGAGGCACCGAGGCGCGCATCACGGCCTTCCACCAGCCCGCGGATGTAGAGCGGGTTCCAGACCTTGTATTTCGGGTTACTCATCGTGCCCCCGTGCTGGTGGAAGGCCACCTTGACATCGTGTTTGATCGCAGCGGCTTCCCATGCGGCGACCAGCTCGGCGGATTCCGTGGTCACGGCGTAGAGGCCGATGCGTTTCGCGAAAGCCATGATCTGTTCCACTTCCTCAGCGTCCTTCGCGGAGACAACCCCGTAGTTCACGAGGCGCAAGCCCTGGCGCGTGCATTCGGCGAGGAGCTCTACGATCGCCTCCTCGGGCATGGTGTGGTGGGTTTTCACATCCGAGCCGGGCTTCATCACCTGGTTGGGGTAGATCTCGACGATGTTACCGCCCGCTTCCTTGGTTTTAGCGAGCGCCTCGAAGGTGGTGAACTCCCTGAAGGTGTAGGCCTGCGCGCCGATGAACCAGCCGTTCTGGCGGAGGCTCTCGGGGATGGGTTCGGCGTGGAGTGTCGCGGCCAGGGTGATGGCGAGGAGGGTCAGAATGCGGATCGGTTTCATAATGATTCTTAACGGTTGCGGACGGATACTTGAGGCTGGATGGGAAAACTTCCAGATTTTTAACGACGGCCGTTCGCTCTTGGGTTCGTTTGCCGCTGGAGTCCGGATTGGCTCAAACCTCAGGCGGAATTTTAGGTGCTTCCGGATTTCCGTGTTGCCAAAGCAGGGGACGCCCGCTTATTTTCCCGCGCCCGGGGCGAAAGTTCCGCCGAGAAGCCTTATAGTGTAATGGTAACACTCCGGATTTTGATTCCGTCATTCTAGGTTCGAGTCCTAGTAAGGCTACCAACTTTCAACTTCCAAATTTTAAGGAAGAGGGGGATGATTTCTAGGTATTCGCCTAGAGATCGTTGATCGAGCCGAAGTCGGGGGAAAACAGGCGCTTGTAGGTTCTCGCCGCGTAGCCGTCGGTCATGCCGGCCAGGTAATCGCAGACGAGTCGGGCGCGCGTTTCCGCATCGGGGGCTTGTTCGATTTCGCGGACGGTATCCGCCGGGAGGAGTTGGAAATCCTGGCCGTCGATGCGTTCGCCTTTCACGTATCGCGTTTCTAGGGTTTCCCAGAGCTGGCGCAGCATGCGGGAGCCTTTGTGCTCAAGTTGCTTGAGCTGCGGGGAAAGGAATACGACATCGAAGGCGAGTCTCTTGAAAAGCTCGCTCTCGGCACGGACGGCGGGATCCACGGTGAGGCGGTATTTGTAGCGGTTCGTAGCGGCGGAGAGGAAATTCGCGTCCTGCTCCAGTGAAGCGGCGCGAATGTATGAGCCGATCCTTTTCCCCACGAAGGGATCTACTTTGCGACGCCGGATCGCGCGGATCAGGTCGCCGAGCGGGGTGCCTTCGGAAACATCGGTGCCGTTGGCTTCCGCCCAGTTCTCGATTTTCTCCACGTGGAGGAAACCGGCGCGGACGCTGTCGGAGAGGTCGTTGAGCGAGTAAGCGGTATCGTCCGCCCAATCCATGATCTGGCACTCGATGGACTTGAAAGAATCGCGCTCCTTGCCGGGCGTGAGTTCGGCGGGGAAATCATTTCCCGCCAGCGCCCAATCGAGAAAGCACGCCTGCGAGTCGTAGATGAAATGGTTTTTCGGAGGCGCGCCGCTGGCTTTGAGTTCGCTCCAGAGCGTCTTGTATTTCAGGATGCCATCGAGGAACGCGCGCGAGGGATCCATGCCCGTATGCTTGGCGGAAAAGATGCGCTCAGTGAGCAAGCGCAGGGTCTGCGCGTTGCCTTCGAAGCCGCCGTTCCCCGACAGCAGGTGGTTGAGCGTGCGCTCGCCCGCGTGGCCGAAGGGCGGGTGGCCGAGATCGTGGGAAAGGCAGATCGCCTCGATCAGGTCGGGGTCGATGTGGAAACTGTCGGAAAGCAGCGAGCCGGGTTGGCGCAGCAGCCAGGCGGAGATGGATTTTCCAATCTGCGCGACCTCCAGCGAGTGGGTGAGGCGGGTGCGGTAGAAGTCGTATTCGCCGGACCAAAAGACCTGGGTCTTGTTCTGGAGGCGGCGGAAAGTGGGCGTGTGCAGCACGCGGTCGCGGTCGACTTGGAACGGCGTGCGGTAATCCTTGGCGTCGGATTTCCCGGACATCCGCTCCGTGTCAAAGGCTCCGTAAAACTCGTTCCGCATGAGGGAGTTTGCGGGCGCGCGGTTCGGTGTTTCAAGGGAAGAGTTGGGGAAATGGGATGAAGAGGGTTTCACCGCCAGTTCGCTAAGAGGCTGTCTGAAAAATCTAAACTCGCCGGTCAGCCTGAAGGGAAGAGTGTTTTAACCGCAGATGAACAGGATATACGCAGATGGAAGAGGGATGTAATGCTCTCAAGTTCACGCACATAAATATTCCTTGGCGAACTTAGCGAACTTGGCGGTTCAAATTCTTCTCGGCGTTGGTTGCGGAGTGGTTCGGGAACTGCTAATTATTGAGCGATGGTAACAAAGCAAGTGATCAGGGCGGCGACGGGATGGTTGGAACTGGGGATGCCCGACGACGCGCTGGAGGAACTGGATGCGTTGACCGGAGAGGATCGCAGCGAGCGGCGGGTGCTGGAACTCAAGCTCTCGGCAGAGATGGCGAAGGGGGATTGGCGGCAAGCTTCCACGACCGCGCTGGAACTCTGTGGACAGGCGGCGGACGAGGCAGATTTTTTCCTGAGCGCCGCGTATTGTCTCCACGAGGCGGGTAGCACGGCGGAGGCGCGGAAATGCCTGCTCAGCGGACCGGAAGCGCTCCACGATTTGCCGGTTTTTCACTACAACATGGCCTGCTATCTCTGGACGCTCGGAGACAAGGACAACGCCACGCGCCATCTCAACATCGCAATCGGTATGGACGACAGTTTTCTGGATTCTGCACGGGTGGACAGGGATCTGGTGGGGATGGTGATCGGATGACTCCAACCCATTGAGCCCGCATAACGGGTGACAACACGCCCGGGCGAGGCTACTGGCAGCACTCCATGTCGCTTCTTACCGAATCTCGGCTCACGCTGAAGCTCGCTTTCCCGCTCGTGATCGGGCAGGTGAGCCAGATGCTGCTGGGCGTGGCGGATACGGTGATGATCGGCCAGCTCGGCGTGAAGGAGCTGGCGGTTCTGACCTTCGCAAACTCGCTTTTCTACGTGCCCTTCGTGTTCGGAATCGGGGTGCTGACGGCGGTCTCCGTTTTCACCGCGAGCGCGGCCGGCTCCGGCGATGAGTCGGAGGGAAGGGCGAGCTGCCGCCATGGGACCTACATCGCCACAGCGCTCGGGCTGCTGCTCTTCGCCGTCTCTTATGCCGTTTCCATGAACCTCGGCCTGTTCCGCCAACCGCCGGAGGTAGAGGCGATGACCGGCCCGTATTTCCGCATCATCATGGCGTCCATGGTGCCCGCGCTGATGTCCATCGCGCTGAAAAACCACGCCGACGCGCTCGGCAGGCCGTGGCCGCCGTTCTGGATTTTCCTCGGAGGCGTGGTGCTCAACGTGTTCCTGAACTGGGTGATGATCTACGGCAAACTCGGCTGCCCGATGCTGGGACTGGAAGGCGGCGCTTATGCGACCCTGATCTCAAGGATGGCGATCCTCGGCGGCATGATCGTCTGGCTGCACGGCGATGCGGATCTGCGGAAATGGACGCCCTACCGATGGTTCAAGCGGCCTGTGTTTTCGGAAATTCGCAGATTTCTCGCGATCGGTTTCCCTGCGAGCATCCAGATGCTTACGGAAGTCACCGCGTTCTCCGTGGCGGGACTGATGATGGGCCGCTTCGGCACGGCGGCGATGGCCGCGCATCAGGTGGCGCTGATGTGTGCGGCGACGGCATTCATGATCCCGCTCGGGCTTTCCATGGCGCTGAGCGTGCGGATCGGCACGGCGTCGGGCGCAGGGGAAAGGGAGCGGCTGCGTCCCATCGCGGTTTCCGGCTGGTGGATCGGGGCCGCGTATTCGCTGGTAGGCGCGCTGGTTTTCGCGTTGTTTGGTGGCTGGATGGCGTCGTTCTTCACGGACGAGGAACCGGTGATCCGCCTCGCCGCGTCGCTGTTGATCGTGGTTGGCGTATTCCAGCTTTTCGACAGCATTCAGGTCGGTTCAGCGGCGATGCTGCGCGGCCTACACGATGCGAGGATGCCCGCGCTGATCGGATTTTTCGCCTACTGGATGGTCGGGCTGCCCATCGCGGTGCTGCTTTCCATGAAATTTGAGCTCGGTGCCGTGGGCGTCTGGAGCGGGCTGGCGGTGGGGCTTTTCGTGGCGTGCGTCACGCTCGCCCCGCGCCTTTGGAAAATGACGGTGCCCGCAGTTGCTAACCCGGATCGCACCTGAGGAGGATGCGCGCTCGGTTGCGGGGGGAAACTACCAATGCAGCCAACGCGTGGCGATGTGCTCGTGGAGTTGACGCGTGAGTATGGAAGCAAGACCTAGGGCACAAAAAAATCCACCCCCCAACAGACAAGGGGTGGATCAGCAACCAATATCTATCTACTGATTAGAAAGAATACAGGAGTCCAAGTGCGATACCCAGATCTTTTTCGAGAAGGGAATCACCAACGACTTGTGTTTCAACGGAAAGGGTCGCAGCGACATTTTCATTGATCTGATATCCAACGTAGGCTTCGATAGCACCTACATCTTCGCCTTGCAGAACACCTGGAGCGAGTAATGTAACCAAAGATGAGGTGTGCATCGCAAAGAGATGGTTGTATTGCAGCTGAGGCGGCCCCGAAAATCCGACCACTTATTGGCTAAGTTAAGCTATGGTGGATGGGTGCGACGGATTGATGGGAGATCATGGTTCTTGGGTCAAGGTTACTCTTCTTCTGGTGGAAAAGAAGGGGG